>Ga0207421_10000160_pt1 | contig 80257 bp, 76 predicted proteins | sample SodLakKL_010_SED_4_FD_187542 | JGI IMG/M metagenome (GOLD analysis project Ga0207421, IMG submission 187542) | Alkaline sediment microbial communities from Lake Tanatar, Kulunda Steppe, Russia - 8KL_010_SED (SPAdes) (version 2) | ecosystem: Environmental > Aquatic > Non-marine Saline and... | reverse complement strand
TATCCCTCGGGAGCAACCCAGTCGTGGTAGAAGGCCACGTCGGCGTCGTGGATCGCCGCGAGGGCGACCTTCGCTCCGTGGCCGGCGGCGACGATGGCCTGATGGGGCTCGCCCGCAATTCGTCCCGCGGCGTAGACGCCGTCGACGGCCGTTCGTCCGCCGTCGTCGACCGCGACCACGTACTTGCTCCCGCGCTGGTGGCGGCCGACGTCCAGCGGGGTGAGATACGCACTGTCCGGCCAGGACGCGGCGATCACCCGTCGGGCCTCGAGCGGATCACCACCTGCAGTCTCCAGTTCGAACCCGGCCTCGAGATCGCCCTCGATGCGCGGAGTCACGTCGGTCACGACGCCGAGTTCGAACGCCGCACCGGCGTTGGTGGCCTGCTGTCTGACCAGCTCGAGGTAGCGTCGCGCATCGACACCGTCGGGAAAACCGGGGTAGTTCTCGAGGCTGGCGTTGCGTGCGAGGATCGACTCCCCGCCGTCGACCACCAGCGTGTCGAGGCCGTTCCGTGCCGTGAAGATCGAGGCGGCGAGGCCAGCAACGCCGCCGCCGACGATACAGACGTCGTGCATGCTCGAGCGGTCGCGGGAGAGCCATAGAAAGCCACCGACTCCCGCTGGGGCTCGTGGTCGGAACGATCCCAAGATTCAGGCTCCCTCGGGACAACTCAGATGTGTGACCGACGGACCCCACCAGCGCGTCCACGGCGTGGACCTCGACGAGCAGAGTCGCTGTGTCCACTACGACAGCCCACTCGACGTCGTCGCCCTCCGATTCGGTTGCTGTGGGGCGTTCTACGCCTGTCACGCTTGCCACGATGCCGTGACAGACCACCCGGCCGAGCCGTGGCCCGAGTCCCGAGCCCACGAACCAGCGGTGCTGTGTGGCGTCTGTGACGGGACGATGACCGTCGAGACCTACCTGCAGTGTGCGGGCGCGTGTCCTCACTGTGGGGCGTCGTTCAATCCAGGGTGTAGCCGCCACTACGATCGGTACTTCGAGGGCGTCTCGAGTCGACCGCCGGCGAGGGAGCACACACACGGTTCACCAGCGAGGCACACAACAGACGCCGCCTCAGGGGCGGGGGTTCCAGACGCGTCAGGTCAGTCCCACCGTCCCAAGCAGGAGAAAGAGGACGCCGAACCCCGCGAGGACCAGACCGCTGAGTAGGGCGACTGCCGGCGCGAAGGCGTCGACGCGACGGCCGGCCTGCACGAGTGCCGCGGGATAACAGATCACCCACAGGCCGATTCCACCGAAAAAACCCAGGAGGAGGGCTATGCTTCCGGTTTCGACGACGAGGGCCCCGGTGAGCGCCTCCCCAGCGGCGGGGAGATGTGCGAGCACGTCCAGCGTCCCCGGTTGCACCAGGCCAACGCCGACGGTGAGCCAGAATCCGATCTGGTAGGGGTTGGTCACCGACAGTGCGAACGCCTTCTGGAACCCGCGGGCATCCGTCTCGAGGTCGCCGGTAAACGACGTGGCGGTTCGTGCCCCCCGAACGGCGTCGACGGCAAAGAGGAGCATGAGTCCCCCACCGGCGAGATACAGCACCGACTGGAGGGTGTCGACACGCTGGACCACGGTGGCCACACCCGCGAACGCCAGGACGAAAAACAGCACGTCCGCGAGCATGGCCCCCAGCCCAGCCCTGAACCCGGCGTTCCAGCCGCGCAGGACGCTCTCCTCGGCGATGATGGCGTTCATTGGCCCCGGTGGTGCCGCAAGGGCGATCCCGAAGACCACCCCCGCGAGCAGGGAGACGAGCGCGGTCGACATGGTCGACACCTGTCGTCCGGATCAGCAAAAGGCAATCGAAGTCTGTCACCGATTTCGACCGCCAGCCTCGTCAGGCGGTGAATCCATACAGCGCGACAAACCATCGATACTTAGGGTCTCTCGCTCGAACACGTCAACCATGACTTCGGGAGCGACAGACGACGACGGGGCGTCCCCAGCCGGTGCTGGTGCGGAGACGAACGAACGAGTCGCCGAGCGCGGGGTCGACGGCCCCACCGCGACGAACCACGGCGATGCCACCACGGAAGCCCACGAGACCGGCGGGGACCGGGGGACCCTGACCCGCAAACGTTGTGTGCTGATCACCGGCTGTTCCTCCGGCATCGGACGCTCGACGGCACATCGATTCCTCGAGGCCGACTGGCACGTCGTCGCGACAGCTCGCTCCCTCGAGGATATCGAGGACCTCGCTGACGCGGGCTGTCACACCCTCGAACTCGACGTGACGGACTCCGAGCAGGTCGCTCGCGCCGTCGAACGGACCGTCGACGTCGGCGGTGCCATCGACTGCCTGGTGAACAACGCGGGCTACGCCAAACTCGGCCCGACCGAGGATCTCCCTACGGCCGCCGTCCACCGCCAGTTCGACGTGAACGTCTACGGTCCCCATCGACTCGCCCGGGCGGCCCTGCCACACATGCGCGCCCAGGAATCCGGCCGAATCGTCAACGTCTCCTCGGTGCTTGGGCGGGTGGCGGTCGCGGGCACGGGTGCCTACGCCGGCTCGAAACACGCACTCGAGGCGATGAGCGACGCCCTCCGGGCGGAGGTCGAGGAGTTCGGCCTCGAGGTGGTCGTGATCGAGCCCGGCCCGGTCGAGAGCGCGTTCAGCGAGCGGGCAACCGACGAGATTCCCTCGGGACGAACGCCCGCCTACGAGGGTCTGTACGATCTCTTCGAGGAAACGAAGCTACTGGGCGGTGGCGGGCCGCTCGCGGTCGAACCCGGGGCGGTCGCCGACGCCATCCTTCACGCGGGGACCTGTCCCGACCCCCCTGCTCGCTACCCCGTCGGTCCCGTCGCCCAGTACGGGCTGTACGCCCGGTTTCTTCCGGATCGGGTCCGGGACGCCATCTACGGGCTCGTCCGGAAAGTGGCCTGAACATGTTCGAGACCGTCGACACAGGGGCTCGAACGCCCGCCGCTGAAACGGCACTTGCCTGTCTCGAGGCGGGTATCGAGGCCGTGCGACCGGAGCAGGTGGTCCCCGAACACTGTCGGCTCGAAGACGACGCACTGGTCGTCGGGAACCGGCGGTACGACCTTGCGAATCGCGACCGCGTCCTGGTGGTCGGCGGCGGAAAGGCCGCGAGCGAACTGGCCCTGGCGCTCGAGTCCGTCCTCGAGCCAGCGGTTGCGGGCGGTCTGATCGACGACCTCGAGGGCGTCGTCGTCGGCGTGCGTGCCGTCGACACCACCCACGTCGCGGTCCGCGTGGGGGACCATCCGACGCCGAGCGATCGAAACGTCGAGGCAACCGAAGCCGTCATCGAGACTGCGAGAGGGGCCAGTGACCGTGATCTCGTGGTGGTGGTCATCACCGGTGGCGCGAGCGCACTCCTGTGTGCGCCCGCGACGGGGCTCGGTCTCGCCGACCTGCAGGCGACGACTGAGGGCCTCCTGATGTCGGGAGCAGCCATCGACGAGATCAACAGCGTGCGGCGCGCGTGTTCGGCGATCAAGGGCGGTGGGCTAGCCGAGGCGATCGATCCGGCGAGACACCTCACGCTGGCCATCAGTGACGTGGTCGGCGACGATCCAACAGTGATCGGCAGCGGCCCAACTGTCCCGAACCCGACGACGAAAGCGGACGCGATAGCGGTGCTCGAGCGTCGCGTCGGTCGCGAGGCGGTACCCAAAGCGGTGTGGCGAGTGCTCGAGGGCGGGGCGGATGGCGACGCCGCCGGCGATGGTACCGCCTCGGGAGATGGCGACCCCGCAGATGGCGGTGGCGGAAGCAGGCCCGTGCACGCGGCCGACCAGCACCGTCACTGGCATTGTCTCGCCTCGAACGCAACCGCACTCGAGGCCGCTCGAGCGGTCGCCGTGGATCGTGGCTACGCGACGCTGGTCCTCTCGAGTCGACTGCAGGGTGAGGCGGCGGCCGTCGGTCGCGTACACGCGGGTATCGCGAGTGAGGTGCTGGCCTCGGGGAACCCACTCGAGCCGAAGGCGGTCGTGCTCTCGGGCGGTGAGGTCACCGTCACGATCGACGGGCAAGTGGGCCGTGGTGGCCCCAATCAGGAGACGTCACTGGCGGCGGCCATCGACCTGGCCTCACTCGGGGGGGAGTCAGCGCAAACGGCGTTCGCCGCCGTCGATACGGACGGCATCGATGGACCAACGGACGCCTGTGGGGGCCTGGTCGACGCCAGCACCCTCGAGACGCCGGCCGACCGCGACCGGGCCCGTCAGGCACTGGCGGGCCACGACGCGGGAACCGTGCTGGCCGCATCGGGTGGGCTGGTGCGGACCGAAGCGGGATACACCGGAACGAACGTCAACGATCTCAGGGTGCTCGTCCTCGAGGACTGAATCAACTGCGAAGGGCCGTCAAATCGGCAGTGTCGCGTTCTTGCCGCAATGATACGGTTTCAGTAGTAATACGCTCCGAAATCCAAAGCCACACCCCTCAACCAATCGACGGACGACGGTCATCGGTCCCGGAATCGCAAGAGGGCCGTCCAGCTCAGACCACCACCCACCCCTATCGTGACCAACGAGGTCACACCGAGTTCGATCACCGCCCCCGTCGGATCGACCCGTTCGTGGCGAACGAGCAGCCAGGAGCCGTCAGCGGCCCCGAGCAGTACGGTCCCGTCGCCGACCGCCAGCGACCCAAAGACGAGCGCCACGAGACAGGCGACGACCGCGGCAACCGTGCCGACAGCACCGACCACGAACGGCCAGTAAAACCGCGCGTACGGACCCGGTGACCCTATATCGCCGAAGACGGCGACCGAACCACCCTCGCTGTCTTCCTGCCCGACGGAGTCGTCGCCGTCGTGAGCGGAGGCCGACTGGTGTGTCCCGCCTGAGGGAAGGGGTCCAACCGTCACGCTCGAAGGGTAGCGAAGCAACCGCCCGGCTAGCCAGCAATCGCCCACCGACCCCGAGACGTTGATCGCGGCGAGAGCCAGTGGCCACGTGGCCTCGAGGGTCAGCGCGACCAGCAGCCACCCTCCCGAGATGACCACGAGTGGCGCGAGGAGGGCGATCACCAGTTCCGTTCGCCGATACCGCCGCCCCGTGGCGACGCTGGCGTACGGGACCACGAACCGGGTGACTGAGAACTCGAGCGAGGGGCGACCGCCGTAGCGGCTGAGTGCCAGCCCGTGAACGAGTTCGTGTGGGAGGACCACCAACAGGAGCGCCGCGACCAGCAACAGCCCCGCCTCGAGGGTCCCGGGCAGACTGGCCGGCGTGACGACCACCGGCTCGAACGACCGCCCCTGGAGCGTGGCCACGAACCAGCCGAACCCGTAGAGCGAACAGCCGAACGCGGCCACGGCGACGAGCGCCCAGCGACCGGGAGCCGGTCGAGTCGTCTCGAGGGTGGTGATCGGCGACGCATGGCCGGCACTCGTGGCGGCGCCGGACCCGGAGGTTGAATCCGTGTCTGGCGCTGGTGGCGACCTGGGGGCCGTTTTCGAGTCGTCGCTCCGGGTCACGGTGTCTCGTCCGAGCGTTCGTGACCAGCGGGTTAGCGGTGTCGATTCCTGATTGGAGCGGTGCCCACTCCCGGGTGCGGAGCCGTGGCGAAGTCCAGTTCCGAAGGGACGGCCTACCCCAGCTGTGGCGGCGGGGATTCCTCACCGAGACGGATCACGCTCGGCACTCCCGTCGTTGCGGATCGTCTGCAGCCCGTGCGGTCGGAATAGTCAGCCCTCGAGAGCCGAGTTGTCTCCGCAGTCCGATGCCGCGCGAGTGATTCCGCCCCGAATGCCGGCGGTATCAACGACGAGGATTCTCACAGCCGGGGACGAACCAAAGGCTAAAGAGTGACTCAGTCCAACATTCCCGTAATGACTATCGTTCGTTTACTGCGGAGGGATCTCTCGTGGGTGTCGAAATAACCGAAACCACGGTCTCGGAGCCGGAGTTCGATCGGATGCAAGCGTTCGTCTACGAGTATCTCGCCGCCAGCGTCGAGAAGGAAGACGAGGGTGGCCGGATGCGATGGTACCCGTGGCACTCAGCCGAGTACCGACACAACCACATCCTCAACGTCGTCTCCATCGCGACCGAAATCGCCGAAAAGGAGGGCGCTGATGTCGACGTCACCCGCGTCGCGGCGCTCTTTCACGACGTCGCGAAACTCGAGGCCGATCAGGAACTCCACGCCGAGGCCGGGGCTCGCGTCGCTCGCGAGTACCTCGAGGCCCAGGGGGAGTACCCCGAGTCGTTCATCAATCAGGTGTGTCGCGCGATCGAGTACCACTCCTATCAGGGGGACCTGACTGACCTCTCCCTCGAGGCCCAGGCGGTCATCGAGGCCGACCTCCTGGACAAGATCGGGGCGAACGGCACGGCACTGATGCTGCTGCGAATGGGGTATGAGGCCCGGACGCACATGGACGCCGACGAGATGATCGACCGCGTCCTCGGTCGCGGCCTGGACGCCGCGTCACGCGTTCAGAGCGAAACCGCCGAGGGGATCGCCCACCGTCGCCTGAAGCGAGTCAAGTGGTTCAAGGAGTGGCTCGAGGACGAGATCGCCGGACTCTAGCGGGGACGGATCCGGCAGGTAGGCCCGTCGATGGCGATCCCGGGCCGGCAGCTCTTCATTGGCCCGTTGTGTGTCAAGACCCCCTCGTGTACGCGTCGTGGCCACGAGGACAGCGACACCATCGACGTCGTCACTGTCGCTGTCGAGCAGTCCGGCCGCCCTTGATTCCACTCGGCCTGGCGCCAGGTTCGGCCCCCGCCCGCGGTGACTCGTCCGGGTTTCGCGACCGCCGACACGATCGGCTGGCCCCCGACGATTTATTTTCGTGCGTGCCCCTGTGATTGGTGTGAGTGCACAGCATTTCGAGGACTTCGATCACGAGTCTCACATGAGACGTGCGTTCGATCTCGCTCGCGAGGCTGCCGACCGTGGTGATCATCCCTTCGGGAGCGTTCTCGTTCGTGACGACGCGGTCGTCATGGCCGAATCGAACCGCGTCAACACGGCCGAGGACATTCGCCGTCATCCCGAACTCCACCTGACATACCGTGCCCGCCAGGAATACGGACCGGCTGAGCGTGCCGAACTGGTCATGTACACGAGCACCGAGCCGTGCCCGATGTGTGCCGGTGGGATGGTGAGCGCCGGCTTCGGACGAGTCGTCTACAGCGTCGCCAGCGACGAGGTGGCGTTGTTCACGGGGAGCGAGCCATCGGTTCGATCGGCCGCGATCCTCGAGGACGAGACCGACGTCGTCGGTCCAGTGCTGAACGACGAGGGGCGGCGGGTCCACGTGGAATACGATTGGTAGGTGGCGACCCCATTCCTGGCACCGCCCGTTGGTCGATTGGGGTGACGGGGAGGGACAGGGCTGGGACGGGAGCCTGAGCGCGAGCGGCCGACTGGGGCTCCCCGTCGAACGGCTGGCCGGGAACGGTATCACTTTCAGGGCTCGAGGCTCACGTTCGGATAACCAATGCCCGACGTGACTCGAGAGCGAGTTCCCCTGTTGACCGCCGTGCTTTCGGTGGTTTCACTCGCGCTGGTGTTCGGCGCGGCCGGCGGCGCGATCCCACAGTCCGCCGTTCCCACGCCGTCCGAGTGGTTACTGGACGTGATCCCGACAATCAACGCACTCATCAGTCTGACAGCGATCGCCACGATCACGGCAGCCTGGCGGGCGATCCGCAGCGGAAACGTCGATCGCCACCGCCTGTTGATGATCGTCTCGGTCGCACTCTTTGGCGCATTCCTCGTGCTCTATCTCTATCGCCTGATCGCGATCGGGGGGGCTCAACCGTTTCCCGGGCCCGAGACCATCGAGCGGTTCGTCTATCTCCCCTTCCTGGCCGTCCACATCGTGCTGGCAATGATCTGTATCCCCCTGCTGTACTACGTGCTACTGCTCGCGATGACGCACTCGCCCGCGGAATTGAGTCAGACGAGACACCCCGTCGTCGGGCGAATTGCGGCCTCCCTGTGGCTCATCTCGTTCGCAATGGGTGTCGTCGTGTACGTCCTGCTTTACGTGGTGTACTGACGGGGTACTCGAGGTTCAGCGTGGGAACGCAGACGGGGCTATTTCTGCCCAGCTCGCAACGGGACTCCATGGGACGCCCTCAGTGTCGACGGGAACGCTTCCGATGGGTCGTGGGTCTACCGGCCCTCGATGCTCGACGACCATCAGGTACACGTGATCCTGCACGAAACGGACGCCGGCGTGCAGCTGTACGCCCACTGGGACTCGATCCGGCACCCCTACCGCCACTATCTGGCGCGGGAGTAAAGCGCCGAGACTGGCGTCCCTCTCATACGCCCAATCCTGGCGGCGGCGATGGCGGACCGTGGCCACACGTGGTCGATCGAGCCGCCACACCGCCGGCAGGTCTGGTACATCAGCCATCTGCGAGCGGTGCCGAACGGCCTCGGTGGCGGATCGGTGGCGTCCGCGAACGGTTCGAGGGCGGCCTCGAGCCGGAGACGCCGGGGATAGTCCAGCAGGTGAGTTGGCGGTTGCGCTGAACCGTCTCCCCGTGCAGAAGACGGGTATACCTCACCCGATCCGCTGTAAAGAGGTACCGGTGATCGCCCGGACCGGGTGGGCAATCACGGAGACACAAAGACATCAACTCCCTGAGGCGATCACGGCGAACGACGGCACCCTACTCACTTGGGTGGTCCGGGACGAGCGTCACCGGCCGATCACTGTTGAGGATCACCGCCTGGGCGACGCTGCCGAACAACACCTTCCCGACAGGGGTGTGTTTTGAGACACCCACGACGATTTCGTCGCTGTCGAGTTCCGCCGCGGTCTCGAGGATCGCCTCGGCGGGAGTCCCGACGGTCTCGTGGACTGCGTACTCCATGCCGGCGTCGTCGAAGACCTGGACGGCGGCCTCGACCGACGCCGGCAACCGGTCGACCGCCCGGATCGCCTCGGTCATCTCCTCGGCGTACGTTTCGAAGAAGCCGCCAGCCGCCCACTCCGCATCGGGCAGGGAGACCTCCTTGTGAACGTGGAGAATGTCGACGACGTGGTCCTCAGCGGCCCTCTCGAAGACCGCCTCGGCCTGGGCACGCACCCGCGATTCTTCCTTGTCGGCGCTGAGCAACACCCGATACATGGGTGCCCATTGACGCTCAGATGTAAAACTGTTGGGACCGTATCGGCCCGAGTGTGCACATATGAGTGTGTTTAGTTACCAAATCTTTATATTTGGCCTCGTTGAACATCACCATTATTCATGTATAAAATATCCGAGGTGTGCCGACGCGTCTCTCGGACCGTCTGGACGGAAGGTTGGCGCTCCAACGCCCGGACGAAGGCATACCTCACCCTGGACGGACCGGCCATCAGCGCCGACATCGCGGACGGGGAGCGCCGTGCCGACATCCCGGACGATCCGGGGGCGAATCGGCGGTTCGTAACCGATGGCCGGGGCGAAGACCAACGGGAAGTGGCCGCCGGCGATCCGCCGAATCGGCCGGATCCAGCGGATCGAGGCGACGACGACTCCCCGTTCGATGTGGGCGGCAGCTACGGCCTGCGCCAGCAGATCAGTCTCGTGCTCGGTCCCCTCCTTTTTGCGCTGATCTACTTCTCGCCGACACCGGCGGGGCTCCCCCCGGAGGGAGAGGCCGTTGCCGCCGTCACCGCCTGGGTGGCCGTCTGGTGGATGGGGGAGGCGATCCCAATTCCGGCAACGTCGCTCCTGCCAATCGTCCTCTTCCCACTGACTGGCGCGCTGCCGGTCGCCGAGACGACGCCATCGTACGCTCACCCGCTGATCTTTCTCTTTATGGGTGGGTTCTTTCTCGCGATGGCGATGCAGCGGTGGGGGCTCCACCGCCGGATCGCCCTCCGGACGATCGCGCTCGTGGGCAACTCGCCATCCCGGCTCATCCTCGGCTTCATGATCGCCACGGCATTTCTCTCGATGTGGGTTTCGAACAGCGCGACCGTGATGATGATGGTGCCGATTGCGCTGGCGGTGATCTACCAGACCGGGGATCTGATCGACGAGACCGACCTCGATATTGCCACCGCCGAAGGCGAGTTCTCCTTCGGCATCGCCCTGATGTTGTGTATCGCCTACGGCGCTTCCGTCGGTGGCGTCGGCACCCTCATCGGCACGCCGCCGAACATCCTCTTTGCGGGCCAGGCGGGTGAACTGTTCGGGGAGACGATCGGCTTCGCCGAGTGGATGCTCTACGGTGTGCCTATCTCCGTGATAGGCCTCGTAACCGTCTACCTCTACGTCACGCGCGTGGCCATGCGCCCACAGTTTTCCGAGTTGCCGGTCGGTGGAGAGACGATCGAGCGCCAGCTCGCCGAGCTCGGCTCGATGTCGAGCCAGGAACGGTTGGTCCTCGTCGTCTTCGTCGGGATGGCCGCAAGCTGGATCGGGGCGAGTCTGCTCGATCAGGCCGGCCTGGTTACGATGCCCGAGGACGTCGACTCGATCGTCGCGATCGGGGGCTCGCTCGTGCTCTTTACCCTGCCGACGAGGACCGACGACGGCGAGCACACGTTCATCCTCGACTGGACGAACGCGGTCGAGATCCCCTGGGGCGTGATCCTGCTTTTCGGCGGTGGACTCGCGATCGCCGCCGGCTTCGGGGGAACCGGCCTCGCGGTCTGGATCGGTGAGAGTCTGGGTGCCCTCGAGGGAGTCTCGATGGTGCTTATTTTGCTTTCGGTCGTCACGATGACGATTCTTCTCACCGAAATCACCTCGAACACGGCGACGACCGCGATGTTGATGCCAATACTGGCGGGCGTCGCGGTCGGTATCGGCGTCCACCCCTACGGCCTGATGATCGCCGCGGCGACAGCAGCCTCGTTCGCGTTCATGCTCCCGGTCGCCACCCCGCCGAACGCGATCGTCTTCGGCAGCGGCTACATCACCCTTCCCCAGATGGCCCGCGTCGGCGTCGGGCTCAACGTCCTCGGCGTCATCCTGATTACGATCGTCGCGGTGCTGTGGCTGCCTCTCGCCTGGGGCATCGACGTGACGACGCTGCCGGCGGAGTTCCTCGAGGCGTGGGGATCGTGACCGCGTTGGCGATCCCGCCACGAACAGCCGTCGCCGTGACTGATCGGGTCCCGCTTGAGGGTGGTGGGGACGACTGTTGACACAACCGCCGACGAGCGCCCGCACGGAGCCGTCGTTCGGCGGGACCTGACGAAAACGGACCCTTTGGGAACAGTGCACTCGCCACCGCTGAGTCGGTAACCCACGACTAACGTGGTGGGCTTCCTCCTTGCATTTCTGTGACTTCGAGGGGGTCGGGGTCCGAACCACCCCGACGGTAGAACGGCTGCTAGCTCGTCAGCTCTACTTCCGTCCAGATCATGAAGTGGTCGGAAGCGTTTCGCGCAAGCTCGTTCAGCTCCGGTTCGTCGTCGGGACTCGGCCAGAAGACAGTCGAGTCGGTGACGTCGAACTCCGTGGAGGGAAGCACGTAGTCGGCCTGCTTCTCGAAGTCAGCCGTCCAGAACTCACTTCCCTCGGGTCCTGCCTGACGTCCCCCCTCGCTCGTGGGGATTGATTCGGTGTTGACCCGCTCGTTGAACACGTGTTCTTCTATGACGTTGTACGTCGACTCTTCGCCGGGCTCGGTGTTCAGATCACCAATGATGACGAATGGTTCGTCGTCGGCAAGCCCCCCGTGCTCACCAGTGTCATCATACAGGTAGTCCGCGTCGCGGACGAAGTCCGCAACGAGTTTATTTTCGGCGTAGCAGCGCCGGCCATTCATGTTCTCCGGACCGTCGAAGCCCGGGGGCGTGGGGTGAGTGATGAACGCATGGACGGTTTCGCCACCCATTTCGATGGGGATATCCGCGTGGGTTTTTGAAGAGAGTCGGAATCGTTCTTCCTCGGGAGGCGTAAACCAGCCAGTCCACGCCTCGTCGGCTTCCTCGGCTTCCGATTCGGTCACCCGATCCTCGGCACGCGGAATCCGACTTTGCGGCATGTCTGCCCATCGGAACCGACGGAAGGTCCGAATCGCGTCGAAATCAATGGGGTGCTTACTGTAAATGCCCATCGCGAAGTGACCTGGGTACTCACCGTAGCCATAACAGTCGTTTGCGTACTCGTCTGCCTCTGGGAACTCCTCGGCCTGTTCGAGCCGATATCCGTCCTTGAACTGGTCGATGCCGCTGGGCACGCCAGTGTTGCTTTCCGGCGCGTAAAAGTACTCGAAGTCCACGCCGCTAAGATCGTCCGCCTGCGGGACCGTCAGGTAGTTGTCCAGGAACGCGATGCCGTTGTGTGTCTCTGTCTGCTCACCCTCCTGGAAGTTATTGTCCAGTTCACAGATCAGGAGTACGTCTGGCTCTGGCTGTCGCTGGATCACCTCGGCAGCCGCTGCCAGTTGGTCGTCGTCACCGGGCTGAATCTGCTCGGTATTCATCCGCTCGATGTTGTACTCGGCGAAGATGTACGATTCGTCCTCGTCGGGGGCAGTTTCGTCGTCGGTAGCGGCCTCGTCGTCGTCGGGCGTGGCCGCTTCGTCGTCCTCGTCGTCCTCGACCCCAGACTCTTCTCCATCGGCCGTGGGCGCTTCGTCGTCCTCGTCGGTACAGCCGGCCAACCCGACTGCGGCGACTGCGCCGCCCATCCTGATGATCTCGCGGCGACGTGTTCCTGACGACGGTTCTGAGTCGACCATCTCACCGCACCTCCCCAAAGGAGAGATCCCCGACCGTCGCGTTATCCAACACGACGATATCGTTCACCTCGAGCGGGTCGTCCGGTTCACCATCGTCGACGTCGTGGAGCACGACCGTCATCGTCTGTGTCTCGGTGAGGGGCTCCTCGAGTGACACCTCTCCCGTGAACACCTCGCCTGCATCGACGATCTCACTCGTCCCGGCGATCGTCATCGTTCCGTCGTACACGGCGACCACGTACGAGTCGGGGTCGTAGCGCGCTTCCTCAACCGCCACCACGTCGAACTCGTTGCCGCGGTCTTGATTGGTGATTGTTACTGTTGCAACGTTGCTGTACCCCTCTGTCATCTGTTCAGACCGTGTATTGCCGTTCATAGCTATCTGCCGGACTAACACCAAATGTAGTGTCCTTCAGCATATCTGACTTGATCTAGCCAATCTTAAACCCAATGGTTGGTATGACGACCCAAGTGGGCTGAAAGAAGGTTGTTATTGCCAATTATTTAATACGAGGTGTGGACACGTACACGCGTTTTCGGGCGCGGGTCGACCGAGAGACAGCGGACAATCAGAGCACACCCCTACGAACCGCCGGATTTCCCGGCCACCGTTGTATGGTGACAACTGATAGGGAGTATCGTGGCCAACCCGCGGTCTCGAAACCGGGCTTTCTGCGCTGTATCTCGCTTCTCGGGAGTGAACGTATGAGCTCCGACGAGAGACCCTATGAGCCGAGTTACATATCCTGACGGCGAAAAAGACGCAGAATCGGTCCATCACGGGTTCTAAGCCATCGATTCGCGAGTGTGTATGACGTTCAGTGGTTAGTATATTTTGCACCTACAATCCGCGACATCGATCCGCTCTGGTGTACCGTGTTACCGGTGATCGCCCGTATCGGGTCGACAATCACCGGGAAGAGCCGACAGTCGCCTGCATTGAACTCAGGCTTCCCACCTCGAAAGAAGATGGGGTCGTAGAATACGCCGAACTCAGTCGTCGGCTTCGAGCGTGGCCCCGCCGATCCTCGGCCGTGAGACGTCGCGATCGGTCGGTTCGCCGTCGATATCGTATGGGTACTCGCCAGTGACACAGCCCATGCACAGGTCCGACCGGTCGCTCTCGAGGACGTCGGCGACTGCTTCGGGGGAGAGGTACGCCAGGCTGTCGGCGTCGATGGCCTCGCCGATCTCGGGGACGGTTTTGTCGGCGGCGATGAGTTCCTCGCGAGTGGCCATGTCGATCCCCATGTAACACGGGGCGACGATCGGTGGTGCGCCGATGCGCATGTGGACCTCTTCGGCCCCACAGTCTTTGAGCAGCGCCACGAGCTGGGTGGAGGTCGTCCCGCGGACGATCGAGTCGTCGATGAGGGTGACGGTCTTGCCCTCGACGGTGGAGGTAATGGGGTTGAGTTTCAGGCGAACTGCTCGCTCACGTTCGTCCTGTGTCGGCATGATGAACGTCCGGCCCACGTAGCGGTTCTTCATCAGCCCCTCGGCGAACTCGACGCCCACGTCGTCCTCGGATCGAGGCTCGCCATCGGCCGTCGTTTCGTCGGCCGCGTCGGCATAGCCGGAGGCGAACGCCCGACCGGAGTCTGGAACCGGCATCACGACGTCGGTCTCGACGCCACTCTCTTCCCAGAGCGCGCGTCCGAGCTTTCGTCGGGCCTCGTAGACGAGTGTGCCGTCGATCCGTGAGTCCGGACGGGCGAAGTAGACGTGTTCGAAGAAACAGTGGGCAGTGCGCTCGGTATCGACCAGTTGATAGGAGTCGAAGCCGGACCCGTCCTCCTCGAGAACGACCAACTCGCCGGGTCGGACGTCACGGACGAGGTCGCCGTCGAGGGTGTCGATGGCCGCGGATTCGGAGGCGATGATGAAGCCGTCCTCGAGTTCCCCGATGCAGAGGGGACGATTGCCCTGGGGGTCACGGACGCCCATCACGGTGTCGTCGTGCATGATGGTCAGCGAATAGGAGCCGTGGATGCGCTGCATGGTTCGCTTGACCGCACGGATCAGGTCGCCATCGAGCAGGTTCCGAGCGAGGTCGTGGGCGATGACCTCCGTGTCGCCGTCGGAGGTGAAGGCGTGACCCATGCCGGCGAGTTCGTCGCGGATCTCGCCGGCGTTGACGAGGTTGCCGTTGTGACTCAGCCCGAGCGATCCGGACTTAAACGAGACCGAAAAGGGTTGTGCACAGCAGGAATCGACGCTCCCCGCCGTGGGATAGCGGACGTGGCCAATACCCGCCGTTCCGTTCAGCGCCTCGAGGTCCCCCTCGTCGAAGACGTCGCCGACGAGCCCCATCTCGACGTGGCTGTGCTGTTGGAACCCATCGTGGGTGACGATCCCCGCCGACTCCTGACCGCGGTGCTGGAGCGCGTAGAGCCCATAGTAAAGGGGCCGTGCCGCAGCGCGGTGATCGAACGTGATGCCGACGACCCCGCACTTCTCCGTCATCCCTGTTCGCCGGGGTGTCTGGCCCCGCCCATCAGTCATGTGAAGGTGTTGGGGGAGCAGTCGATAAAAATCCCCCGTGTTTGTGCGCGGATCAGTTGCTACAACTTCGAGAATATGCACGGACGTGAATACTCTTAGGCTCAGGTGGGTTCGTCTCGAAAACTGCCCAGCCCTTGCCGACCGGCCATCGTCCGCGAGGCGGTGCTGAGGGGTCGGTAGCAGTCGCCGGCCGTCCGGAGACCCCCTTCAGTGAGTGCCCACCGCTACAGTCCGATAGCGTGCTGGGCCGAGTCAGTCACCCACAGATGTGCCTCGTAGATGATCGCCGCGGCGATCACCAGTTCGGCGACCGTCACCACCATCGTCATCACGTCGGCGTGCCGGCTCGAGACCGCGACTCCGACCGGGAGGCCGAATTCCTTCTTCCAGACCGGGTAAAACAGCGCGATTCCCCGCTTGCTCCCCGCGATATCGAGGACGTAGTGGGTCAACACCCCAAGCCAGACCCACTCGAGGTTGCCGAAGGCGTAGGGAAAGGCCAGAAAGAGCGCCAGAACGGGCAAGTTGTGCAGGGTCTTGCGGTGTTTGCCAAAGTCGGTGTCGACGTCGGGAAAGAGTGCGCCAAGGGTCACCGGGATCGTGACCTGTACGATCGTTTCGAACGTCTGTAAGTCACCTGCTGGCTCGATCAGATAGCCCAACCCGATGCTCAACAGGACGGCGTTGAGCACGTGTCCACGCTTGTTCATCGATTCGGCCTGTGTCCCCGACCATGAAAAATCTGTCTTCGTGACGATCGTCACCGCTGATCAAACGGCTGTGGGTCGCCGGCTGTAGAACGCTGTGGGGCTGGCACTCGAGGCGAGTCCTGCAATCCGGACCGGCGGTCGGGACTCGAAATCCAGGCGAACGGTCGAGAGGAGGCTCAGAACTCGAGAACGTGTTCGACCTCGCTCGCATCCGGGTCGTCGAACGCCTCGCGAGCGATGACCCGACGGTGTACCTCGTCGGCACCGTCGACGATCCGGAACGCCCTGACGTCCTCGTAGAAATCCGAGAGCGGCAGGTCCTTGCTGATCCCGTTTCCGCCACAAATCTGGACGGCGAGATCGACCGCCTCCTGGGTGGCGTTAGCGGTGAAGGTCTTACACATGGATACCGGAACCCGAGCCTGCTCGCCCGCGGCCAACTGGTCGGCGGCGTGTCGAACCATCGTTCGGGCGGCGTGGAGGTCCGTCTCCGCGTCGGCGACGTCGAAGCGGATCGACTGTTTCTGAGCGAGCGTCTCGCCGAACGCCTCCCGCTCGCTCGCGTAGGCCTTCGCCACGTCCAAAGCGCGCTGGGCCATCCCGGTAAATCGCATGCAGTGAGTCAACCGGGCCGGCCCGAGCCGTTGCTGAGCGATGGCAAAGCCCTGGCCGACCTCACCGAGCACGTTCGACTCGGGGACGCGGACGCCCCGGTACTCGATTTCGGCGTGACTCGAGCCGTGAATGTGGCCACCCATGTGGGGGATGTCCCTGACCATCTCGACGCCATCGGCGTCCGCGGGAACGATGAAGATCGTACAGCCCCGATACGGATGGGCGTCTGGATCCGTGCGCGCCATCACGAGCAACACGTCGGCCTCGAGCCCGTTCGTCGTCCACCACTTGTGGCCGTCGATGACCCACTCTTCGGTTGCGTCGTCGAACTCGGCGGTCGTCCGAATCATCTTCGGATCCGAACCCGCCCCCTGCATCGGCTCGGTCATCGAGAACCCAGAGCGGATCTCGCCCGCCGCCAGGGGCTCGAGCCACCGCGTCTTCTGTGCCGACGTCCCGGCCAGCTCGAGGGTGTGCATGTTCCCCTCGTCGGGGGCCTCGATCCGCATGGCGAGGGGAGCGAGGTAACTTCGTCCGGCCGCCTCGAACGCCGGGAGGACGTCCCGAAGATCGTACCCAAGCCCACCGTACTCCTCGGGGAGCTGGGGGGCGTAAATGCCCCGGTCACGGGCCTCGACTCGCAGTTTCTCGACCGTCTCGTCGGTGACCGCTTTCTCACCGAGTATCTCACGCTCGGCCGGGATCGCCACCTCGTCGACGAACGTTCGAACGGCCGTCGCGAGGTCGCGCGCCCGCTCGGAATCGGCGTACTCCATATCGGGAGGTCGGCTCGCCCTCACCTAAAACTGGCGTCGGAACTATTTTTGGGGCCGCGTCCGACCCCACGGGTGAGCGAATTGGGGACGTCAGGTCCACCACGTCGCCAGCCACACCCAATCCATGACCGACGACTATTACGATCGACTCGTCGACGAAGGCGCACTCGAGGACTATCTCGAGACCCACCTGGGGCCGGCCGACACCTACACCGTCGAACATCACCAGGAGGGGTTCTCCAACGAAACCCTGTTCTGTACCTGGGGGGATCGAGAGCTGGTGATCCGCCGACCGCCACCGGGCGAGACGGCCGAGACGGCCCACGACGTCCTCCGGGAGTACCGGGTCACGAAGGCACTGTCCGACCACGACTGTGCCGTCCCCGTCCCCCAGCCGCTGGTCGCCTGTGAGAACCACGAGGTGATCGGCAGCGAGTTCTACGTGATGGACCGCCTCGAGGGGGACGTCTGCCGGTGGGCCGAGCCGGATCGCTTCGCCGATCCGGCCGCGAGGCGGGAGGTCGGTGTCCAACTGGTCGACACGCTCGTTGCGATTCACGACGTGGACCACACGGCGGTCGGACTCGATGACTTCGGACGCCCGGCGGGATACACGCCACGGCAGGTCGAGCGCTGGCGTGGGCAACTCGAGTGGGCGTTCGAACGGACCCGCGAGGAGCGTGCGGTGCCAACCCTGGAGGACGTCGGGGCCTGGCTCGAGGCCAACGTACCCGAAGACCATCCCGAGACGCTAGTTCACGGCGATTACAAGCTCGACAACGTCATGTTCGGTCCAGGTTCGGAGCCGCGGCTCGTTGGCGTCTTCGACTGGGAGATGAGCACGCTGGGGGACCCACGCTTCGACCTCGGCTGGATGCTGGCCTACTGGCGTAATCCGGACGACCCGGAGCCGGCGGTGCCCGAACTCATGCCCACGTTCATGGAAGCCGAGGGCTACCCGTCACGGGCCGAGTTAGTGGATCGATACGAACGTGAAAGCGGTCGATCCTTCCCCAACGACCGCTTTTATCGAACGCTCGCGGTGTACAAACTCGCAGCACTCGGGGAAATGTTCTTCCGTCGACATCTCGAGGGTAACAGCGACAATCCGATGTATCCACTGATGGAGACGCGGGTGCCCTCGATGGCCGAGCGCGCACAGCGGATCATCGACGGTGAGGAACCGCTGTAGGCGAGTGAGTGTTGAGCAGTCAAGAAACACACAGCCATCGCGTTCCCGCTCGGGATCGACCGTCGGACCTGGCCGGCCCTCGAGTCGAGACACTGTTACGAACTACCCGGCAGGTCCACGACTCCCAGCAGGAGCGCGAGCCCCACGCCGACGCCAACCAGGACGACCGTCATGCCCAGAACGGCCCCCAGACCACCGACCACGGCTGCCGTCGACCAGGCCACCACGAGGGCCACGAACGCGAGCGACACGACCCCGAGCGTGCCCGAGTCGAGCCCCGTCACCGACTGGACCGATTCGAGGGCACGCTCGACGGCGCCAGGATTCTCCCGATGGCGACTCGGCGTCCCGAGTGTCCGATCGACCGCTGCCCCGGCCGGCTCAGGTTCGAGCGTGATCTCGACGGCCGTCTCGACGGACCCGTAGGCCGCAGAGAGGTGCAACGCGCCGGTCAGCGGCTCCTTCAGCGTGACCGGGTCGAGGTCGAGTACGACGACCGTCGGCTCCCCGAGGGGGACGTAGACGTTCCCGTCCTGGCGCGCAGCGGATTGATCGAGCGGGGTGACCCGAGCCACCCGAGCGATATCCCCCGACAGTCGACAGTGAACGTGAGCGGGTGCGCCACGGCTCTCGACGGCGATCTCGAGGGGCCCCTCGAGGTGGATCGAGTCGGCACTGGCGGTGAGGTCAGCCCGACCCGACCCCGTTCGGTCGACCGTGACGGCGAGGCGCTCACGTGACACGGGTGAGTCACCTACGCTGGCGATTCCTCACGCATGTCCGGCGGCAGGAGGTTCGGAATACCGTCTTCGATCGGATAGCGCTCTCCACAGGCCACACAGACGAGCGTCCCGGATACGATCTCCTCTCCAGCCTCATCGTACTCGGCGTCCTCGAGCTCGAGGGGTTCTTTGTCGAGTGGGCAACAGAGGATCTCCAGCAGCGACTCCTTCATACTTCGACAGGGGACCGCATGCAGCAAAAGAGTTCGGGAACGGGGCCACCGGCGTACCCGATCCGCGCGGGCAGCCGGTCGGCATGAACACTTATATGATAGCCGATCAAGGTATGCTCAACTACCCCTTTCGCCACCATGTCGAGTACGGAGTTCGCCGACAACGTCGACCGCCTCGGGGAAATTGCTGGCGAACTCGAGGCCTGTGAATCCGTCGAGGAGCTTTACCGCTGTGCGGTCGACGCCGCGGACCAGGTCCTCACCTTTGATTCGGCGGTGATCTGCATCGACGCTGACGGGCAACTGGTTCCAGCGGCCGTCTCGAGCGACAAACTGATCCCCGGGGAACCGCGTTCGGTCGACACCGGTATTGCCGGACGAACGCTCGAGACCGGGCAGACACAGGTGATCGAGGACTGCCAGAGAAACGAGACGGTGTCGCCATCGAACGAGGCGATCCGATCGGTCCTCTCGATTCCGATCGAGACCGACGGGGTGTTGCAATTTCACGCCCACGCACCTCGGGCCTTTTCCACGCTGGATCGTGAACTCGGGGAACTCCTGGCCGCGTCGATCGTGAACGCCCGCGCCTACGTGAGTTACGAAACCGCACTCAGCAAGGAGCGTGACCAGTTTGCCGCGCTGTTCGAGAACCTCTCTGACGCGGCCGCACAGTATCACGAAGACGACGACTGCATGCGTATTGAGGCGGTCAATGCGTCGTTCGTCAGCACGTTCGGCGTCGACGCCGAAGCGGCCATCGGGGATCCCCTCGAGTCCGTGCTGGCAGTCCCCGACGAGAGTGCAGTCGAGGATCCAGGACCGCCGATCAGCGAGACGAGCGAGTCGGAGGTGGAGGTCGTTCGCGAGACGACCGCCGGACCCCGCCCGTTTCTCCGGCGAACGGTCCCGATCACGAGCAGCCGGGAGTCCAATCGTGGGTATCGCCTCTACACCGACCTGACCGAGTTGAAAGTCCGAGAGCGAGAACTCGAGCGACAGAACGAACGCCTCGAACGGTTCGCGAGCATCGTGAGCCACGACCTTCGGAACCCCTTGACGGTCGCGAACGGCTACCTCGAACTCGTTCGTGACGAACTTGGGCCGGATCACGAGGCCGTCGAGCAGATCGAGCAGTCCCACGGGCGGATGGAGGAGCTGATCGACGACGTGTTGACGGTGGCGCGGGAGGAACGTGAGATCGACGAACTGGAGCCGGTGCGCCTGGGGGCACTCGCCGAGGAGGCCTGGGAACACGTCGACACCGCGGGTGGGACGCTCGAGATTCGCGGTGGCGACGTCTGGATCGACGCCGAGCCGACACGCCTCAGTCAGCTGTTCGAGAACCTCTTTCGGAACGCCGTGGAGCACGGCTCCACGAGCCATTCGGGCGTTAACTCCCCCGAAGACGCCGTGGAGCACGGCTCCACGAGCCATTCGGGCGGTGACGGACCCACCGTCCGCGTCACATCGACCGGCACCGGATTCCTCGTCGAAGACGACGGGCCGGGCATCCCGCCGGACAGGCGAGTGGCCGTCTTCGAGTCCGGATACTCCACCGCTGGCGAGTCAACCGGACTCGGGTTGGCCATCGTCGAGCAAATCGTGGCCGAACACGGCTGGTCGATATCGATCACCGACGGCGACCTCGGTGGGGCCTGCTTCGAGATCGACGGGGTCTATCCAACGACGACGGCCGAAACCGCGTCGATAACTACCGGCACGGACGCGAACGAGGTGGTGGACGATCGACACGATGGTACGTGACCACCCTCGAGGGACGGCGAACCCGATCGGAGGCGATCGATGAACCCCGACCTCGTCGAGATCACGGAGACGGAAACCACACTCCGGGCAGCTGACATCGACACGAACGAGGTCAGCCTCGGGGTGACGGGCTGGGATCGACACGATGATGCGGCCACGTTCGACGACCCGGTCGACGAACGCATCGCCGGTCGCGTCTCGGAGATCCGTCACGAACTGCAAAACTGGTTCGAGATCGAGCGACTCGACGGCCGGTTCACCATCGAATCACCGGGAGCGCCAGGGACGTCGGTCGGCAGGCACCGCTTTGGTGTCGACACGGCCGTTCACGCCTCGCTCCCGGCTGGAAGCTATCGGTGTGTCAGCGACGAGGACCTCGTCGTTCGGCTCCGGTTCGAGGGGGCTGGGACGGTCCGGTACCGGCCGAGTGGCTCGCTCGTCATCTCCTTTCCCCATCCGACGACGGTGACGATCGGCTTCCAGACGTACGTCGAGTTCCCGCGACACGAACTGACGATTGAACCGACGCCGATGGGCGTTGCCGAGGCACTCAGTGTCTGCTCGAGCCCGTTCGAGACCGAGTCACCCGACCGCGTCCACCGCGAGTACCGCGGATATCCCCCGGAGATTCGGCTGGGCGAGACCACCGATATCCCGCCAGCCGTGGCCGACGCCGACCTCGAGACCGGCGTCAGACTCGTCGTGCCGGGCCGAATCGAGCCGCTCCTCCGGATCGCCCCACTGGCGTACTACTTCGGGGCGGACGTCGAGGTAGCCGCGGTCGACCGCCCGCGACTCGAGGCCGCTGGGGAGCGGTACCCACTGGGGGCGGGAACGGACCTCGAATCGGCCGTCGTCGACTGGGTTCGACGAACGTTCTTCCTCGATTTGCTCACCTCCTGGCTCGACGAGGACGAGCCACACACCGTCGAACACGACGAACTCGAGGCTGCGGGCATCGATCTCTCCGCGTTCCAGGACGCCGGGCTGGCAGACCGCCTGGTCGCCTACCGTGAGTTGTCGGGGGCGACACTCGAGGCAGTGGTGCCGACGTGGCCCTATCGCGTGACGGTCGATCCGGTGGTCGACAGCACGATCGTCTTGCCGCATCTGCTGTACGATCTGGCGACGATCGAACTACCGGCGGACCGGGAACCCGAATCCTCGAGGGTCCGCCGGGACGGTCGCGAACCCATGGCGCGGTTTCGATCGATCACGCGACTGCAGGGACGGGTTCGATCGACCCTGGCCGAGGGAGGGTCGGGGTTCGCGTTCGACCACTCGTCTCCCTCACCGTCGTTCATCGCGTCACCGGTGGCCTACGAGAACCGGTTACGATACCTGCACGACTCACCGCAAGAGCTGGCGGTCGCCATCGTCTGCACGGAGGCCGCTGACGCGACGACCGCCTCCAGATTGCGGGCGCGCTACCAGCGCCGGGACGACGTCGTCACGCCTGACGTTCGCATGCTCGAGGAACCAACGTGTGTCGAACTCGCGGACGTCTTCGAGCGGGGGGCGAACTTCATGCACGTGATCGGTGAGAACCCTGGGGCGGGCATCCGCTGTGCTGACGGGATACTCAACCCCGCGACCCTCGAGGAGAACGCCGTCGAACTGTGTTACGTGCCCGAGGGCGGTGCGGAGATTGGGGCGACCCTCGTCGAGACCGGGAGTGTTGCCGCCATCGTCGACGATCCGGCGGCGGATTCGAGGCCCTCGGCGGTTGGCGAGCTCGTCCTCTACGGACAGAGTGTGGCCACCGCGAGCGCCTGTGCTGGGGTCCTTCGACCCGGCGAGGAAACGGCTGGCAATCGCCGCGGACCGACCGTGATCGGTGACGGCACCCACCGGTTCACGCACACGTTCTGGCCGCGCCCGATCCACGTCCTCGAGGACACAGAGGGGGGAACGCGGCTGTCGGTGGTACCGTTCCCCGTGGATCCCGTGGGCGGTCACTGGTATCCGTCCGTGAGTGAGGACATCAGGCTCCAGACGGCCGTCCACGAGTACACGCTCGATGGCGAGACGCTAACCACCTACCTCGCCAACTGTTCGTATCCGATCTACCACGACGGGCGACTCTACTGGCCGGCAGAACACGGTTATCTCGCTTACCCCATCGCCTGATCGGAAGCAGTAGAACAGTGCATCGCCAAGTGCGACCCCGTAGCCGGCGTCCGGGGGCAATTGAGGACAACGAACACCACGAGCGTGTGTAACGTGGGAGAAGGGAACGCGGTCCACGGCGTGTGAGTCTCGAAGGTCCCTCAATCGTCGTACGGCGACTCGAGAATAACCGTCTCCTCGCGGCCAGGGCCGACGCCGATGGCGTAAATCGGGGTATCGAGTTCCGCCGAGAGGTACTCGAGATAGCTGCGGGCGTTTTCGGGGATCGCCTCGTAGCCGGACTCGGCGACCGCGGACCAGTCCACCTCCGGCCAGCCATCGAAGCTCCTGTAGGTTGCCTCACAGCGACCCCACTGTTCGGTCGTCGGGGGAACCGTCTCGACCGCCTCGCCGTCGAACTCGTAACTGTGGCCGACCTTGACCTCCTCGAGACCCGCCAGCACGTCGATGTGGTTGACAGCCAGGCCCGTGAACCCACTTGCACGAGCGGCATGTCGGAGCATCGGGACGTCGAGCCAGCCGACGCGGCGGGGGCGACCGGTCACGGTGCCGTACTCGCCGCCTTCGTCGCGGATGTACGTCGCGAGTCGTTCCTCGGGGGCGTCCTCGTCGACTCCCTCGGAATCGTAGCCCGGCGTCTGTCCCTCGACGCCCCCGAGTTCCGTCGGGAGTGGGCCGGTGCCGACCCGGGAGAGGTAGGCCTTCACGATGCCGATGACCTCCCCCTGTCCGACCACCGTTGGCCCCAGACCCGTCCCGATGGTTGCACCCCCGGCGGTGGGGTTCGACGAGGTCACGTACGGGTAGATGCCGTGGTCGATGTCGATCGACGTCCCCTGGGCTCCCTCGAGGAGGACGTTCTCGTCGGCGTCGACCCGCTGCTGGAGGAAGGTGCCGCTGTCGACGACCATGTCCTCGTCGGCGAGGCGCTCGCCATAGCGCCGGTATTGCTCGAAGAGCGCGTCGACGTCGAACGCGTCTGCGTGCTCCGTCGGGATGGCCGCACCGAAAACTTCGGTGACGAGGGCACGTTTCTGGGGGACGACGTACTCGAGGCGCTGACGCAAGACGTCCGGTTCGGTGAGGTCACCGATCCGAATCCCGCGTCGGCCCGCCTTGTCCTCGTAGGCGGGGCCGATCCCCCGCCCCGTCGTGCCCGCCGCGAGATCGGCCTTTTGGTCCTCCTCGATACCGTCGATAACGCGGTGGTAGGGAAGTATCGCGTGCGCCCGAGCGGCGACCCGAACGTCGGGTTCGAGGCCTCGTTCCCGAAGCTGGTCGAGTTCGTCGAACAGCGTCTCGGGATTGACGACACAGCCGTTTCCGAGAACGCCGATCTTGCCGCGCACGGCTCCGGAGGGAACCAGCGAGAGTTTGTACTCCTCGTCGTCGTACACGACGGTGTGTCCGGCATTGTCGCCGCCCTGATACCGGGCGACGACGTCGGCAGCGTCGCCATAGAGGTCGACGACACCACCCTTGCCTTCGTCGCCGAGTTGAGCCCCGACGATTGTGACAGTCATACAGCCATCCGATTTACCGCGCCACGATAAACCCGTTACGGTCTCGTGGGCCCAGGAACCGAGAAAACACTCACAGACGTGTACAGGTCCACCGCCTGTCGGCGGGAATACTGGTCGCTCGTGGATAGAACGACGCGACCAGTTCCCACGCGACGTCGAGTGCTGTCACCGACGGGCAACCCGAAGCGTTAACTACTGTCACGCTCAACCATCATTTCGGAACGGCTTTTGCCGGGATTGGAGAGTAACCTTTAAAAGGCGGAAAGACAAGTTAACAAATGCCATGATAGACCGACTAGAGAAGGAAGTCGATATGCTGGAACGGCATCTGCAGGTCCTGAAGATGGTCATCGAGAACGAACCGATTGGGATCGTCAAGATGTCGAACGAGACGGGATATCCCCACCACAAAGTTCGCTACTCCCTGCGGGTCCTCGAGGAGGAGAACCTGATCGAGCCCTCGAGCCAGGGTGCGATCAAGACCGAGCGAACCGCGGAGTTCGTCGACGAACTCGACGGGAAGATCGACGAGATCGAAACGAAACTCGACGCAATGAAGATCGAAGACGTCGCGGAAATCGAAGGTTAGCAACGATCCGTGAGCTGTGGGATTGGTCCCGACATTGCCCACCAACTCGACGTAAACACGCGAGAATTGGTCACAGTTCCGGCACGGTCACGTGAAAGCCGCCCGCCCGCGATTCGATCAAACACAGGTGGTACCCACCCAGTTTTCGCGAGAGTGAGACGAAGCTCAGGCGTGAGCCACGGCTGAGGATTCCCCCGCCGCTTGTCGCCGCCTCGGTCACCTCGAGGGCACCGGGATCGAAGAAACTCGAGGTCACCGCGAGCGCGCCCCCGAGTTCGGGGTAGTTCGCCTTGATCGCCGACGCGTCCGCCTCGAGGGACTCGAGCAGTCCCTTGCTCGCCGGTTCCCGTGAATCCTTGACGTCCGCGACGATCAGGGGGTTGCCACGTTTGTCGAAGACCACGACGTCGAAGGTGACGGTTTCGGGGACGCCCTCGGTGTCGTCGTCGGCGAGCGAGACGCTCGCGTTCAGCTCCGCTCGATCGACGAGCGGAAGGACACCGTACAGCTCCGAGAGACCGTCCTGGCGACCCGTATCGCGAATCTCGAAGGGGAGCGTCTGGGTCAACCAGGCCACGAACTGGTACTCGAGTGTCGACTGCAGGAATTCCTCGAAGGGGTCGCCGTCGACGACGACCGATTCGGCGTCGAACTGCGTGTGGTGTTCGAGCCGCAAATTGTCCATCACTGCCTCCCGACTCGCCCCATCGTGGGCCGCTTCGAGGGTCGGTTCGCTCTTCGAGCCGTAGCGGACGAACAGGTTCGTCTGCTCCAAGGCCTGGCGCGGTTGCAACTCCGTAGCGTTGATTGGGACGTCGCCGCGCTGGTGCTGGCGCAGCTGTGCCAGTTCTGTCTCGAGGGACTCGATCTGCTGGCGTAACTGGTCGACGGTCGCCGAGAGGGATTCGGCTTCCTGTCGGTAGCCGTCTCGCTCCTCGATTAGCATCTCACGTTCGTCCTCGAGTTCAGCCGTCTTTGACTGGAGTCGGTCGCGATCGTCTTCGAGTTCGGCCGCCGTCGACTGGAGTCGATCGCGTTCGTCCTCGAGTTCGTCGATCCGCTGGGTCAACTGATCGATCTTGTCCTCGCGCTCGAGCATTTCCTGTTCGAGGGGCTCCTGGGAGTGACGCTTGCTCCCCGACTGCTGGGACCGGGCGCTGGCCTGGCTCGTCTCGGAAGCGTCTGCGGTCTCGGTGGCCTGCTGTGGGCGCTTCGAGGGTCTCCCTTGTTCCGATGTCGACCCGGCGTCGGATCGACGACTGGCGCGGTCACCCGAGCGGTGGGATCGACCGCGGGCGTTCGAGCGGTCGGACCTCGAGGAGGACCGATCAGGGTCGATGGACGGAATGCGTCGGGTTTCTCGCCACTGTGCCTCTCGCTCGAAGCGTTCCTCCCGGGCCCGGCTGGCGGGCTTGTCGGTGTTGCTGACACTCGAGTCCGGGCCAGCGTCCGTCCTGCCCGGTGTGGAGTCGGTGTTCGTGGGTTCGTTCACATCCCCCTTCGTATCCGCGTCCGTCTTGGCGCTCGATCTCGAGTCGCCACTGGTGGACGGTTCCGACCGTGACCCCGAATCGGTCCCATCCGTGGTCGGCCCATCGACGGACGCCCCGTCCTCGGCGTCCTCGGCTTCGTCCCACGAGACGTCCTCGAGTTCTGCGGCCGCGGCGTCGACCACTGCAGGGTCGGGACCTGATCGCTCATCGTCCGAGGAACTCGCCGTCGGGGGCATTGGCTGTGCCGTCTGTTCGGTCTCCTCTGTGTTCCCGGCGGGTTCGCCGCCCCCTGCGCCGTTGGAATCGGTGTTCGCACTCGCGGGCTCGCCAGTGGCTGTATTGGTGTCCGCGCTGGCGGTCGTCCCGGCGTTTGTTGCGGTGTCCGCGTCCGCAACCCGAGTACTATCTCCGCTCCCGTCATCACCGTCACCTCGGCCCACCACCTCGTCTGTCGTCTCGTGTCCTGTCTGGGTTGGCGCAGGCTCGTCCGCGGTGATCGAGCGCTTCCGGTCGTCGGCTACCCCGTCTTCGCCGGTACTGTCCGATGGATCCCGGTCCGCGGTGATCCCGTCGGGTTCGGGTGTGTCGTCGGTCGAGTCCCGCTGGGACGTCTGTGGCTGGCTCTGACCGGCTTTGGCTGCGTTTGACGTCGATTCCGACGCGCTCGCCGCCGGTTTCGTGCCAGTCACGTCTGGCTCACCGGTGGCCGACGACGGGGAGTCGGCCGAATCGGAATCACCAGGCTCGCCCCCACTCGCCACAGCCGATCCGGCTCCCGACGATTCGGCCGACTGGCCCGAGGTGGTACTATCAGTTCCGGCCGCCACGGTATCGCCAGCCCCGGGGACGTCCCGAACCTCGAGGTCGACGTCGATTACCTGGTAAATTCCGACCTCGTCGTCGGCCCGTTCGAACGCCTCGTCACCGGTCAGAAGGCGCTCGGCGTTCCCGATGTAGGCAGCAGCCATCCGGCGACCACCGTAATACACCAGGTAGTAGTCGCCGCTGAGGACCTGTTCGCGCAGTTCGACGTACCCGGTGAACGAACTCGACTGCAGGGTTTGATCGACGTCCGCGATGGCGGTGTCGTTCGTGTAGTACTTCGCTCGCGTCTCGCCACCCTGGGTCTCCATCGTACAGAGCAGCGGCAACGACGGGTGTGGGGCCACGTATGCGGTACCGCTTGCCCCGTCGAATCCCTCGAGCGTCCCGTCGACGATGCCGACGACCCGTCCGTTGAGCATGAACAGCCAGTTCCCGCCGGCCGTCACCGCTCCGGAGAAGTCCTCGTCGGCGAACGATCGAAGCCCCGCCAGCCCACCTGAAAACGGGCGAGACTCCCATCGCTCGACGCGCTCTTGCGTGCGTGGATCCATATTTCAACAAGCGGGAACCGTAGTAAATACGTTTCGCCTGACTCGGTTTCCCACCCTGGGCCCCGGTGCCGTCACCCGCCGCCGAGCGTGCTATATTTTCGATTCGGCGTCGTCGGCCAGTTCCTGCATCCGCTTGCCGATCCGTCCCGCACTCGAGAACTCGTCTTCGCTCATCGCACTCGCCAGGGCGTTGCCGAGGACGAAGACGGCGTGTTTGTGTTCGCTCTTCGATTTGTGGACGTCGTCGGGGTCGACGTCCAGCTGGTGGTACGGATCGAACAGGGATGCGTCGACGTTCTCGCGCTCCGAGAAGTACTCCATGATGACCACGAGTTCGTCGTGGAGCTCGAGCAATTCGTCTTTGTGCATGCACAGGGGTATGAACGGTTCCAATTTAAGGATTGTGTGGTTGGGGGTGGCAAATCCAAGCGTGTCACCCACGAGGAGACCGGAGCACGTATTCCCATAGTATGAGGGAGACCGGCGTCTTCATCTCTCGCCGATTGGATCGTTGGCCTCACTCTCGGTCCACTGGAGAACTGGTCTGGTGGCGGCCCACCGTGGGAACGCCCTCCACGGTCAAGGGGGTGATGCCGACGCTGCCAGCCCTGACCGCACCTGGGTGGTGATCACCGGTACACAGTGACAGTAGCCCGTATGAAACGCTCTCGCACGGCACGTGTAACTGACAACGCTTTTCCGCTCGCTGGGAGAGTATCCCTGTATGACAGCCGACGACCCCGTCACAGTCGGGGTGCTGAGTTTACACACGAGCAAGGAGTCGAAAGCGATCTTGAACGCCGTCGAGGCACTGGGCCACGACTCGGCCTGGCTTCGCGAGGAGAACACGACCGTCGACATCGAGGACGGGCGAGTCACCATCGACCCGTCGGTCGACGTGATCGCCAATCGGATGTTGCTCTCGAACACCGAACAGCCGTGTGAGGAACTGGGGTTGGCGGAGACACTCAGACGGCTGGTGCCAATGCTCAACGAACCGGCCGCGACGTTGACGGCCTCCCACAAACTGGCGACCGCGACCTCCCTCGCGTCCGCTGGCATCCAAGTGCCGGACGTCTTCCTCTCGCTGAGCACCGAGAACCTGAACGCCGCTCGGGATCGCTTCGGCGAGGAAGCTGTCTACAAGACTGCGATCGGGACCCATGGCGGGGGCACCTGGAAGATCGGCCCGGACGACCCGGTCAACGCGAAGGTCGGCAACCGCTATGCGTTCCTCCAGGAACTGATCGACCACGACGATCAGCGCCACCGCGACCTGCGCATTTACGTCGTCGGCGAGGAGGTCGTCGGCGCGATGTACCGCTACGCTCCCGACAACGACTGGCGGACGAACGTCGCCGTCGGTGGCTCCGTCGAGGACGCCACGGACGAACTGCCCGAGGAAGTCACCGAAATGGCCGTCGACGCCGCCCAGATCGTCGGCCTCGACTACGCCGGTGTCGATATCGTGGAAGGCGATGGCGGCTGGTACGTCCTCGAAGTGAACCCGACGGCCGGGTTCAAGGGACTCTTCGAGGCGACACACGTCAGCCCGGCCCCCTACATCGCGAAGCTGGCCATCGAGCGGGCGGGTGGCGAGGTCGACGACGGGCGCGTCTGGGAGCTCTCGGCCAATCTCGACGACTCGAGACCGACGGCGATGCCAGAGGTCACGCACCTGCAGGATGGCGAGCCGTCGATCATCGGGTACACCGAGGAAGTCGTTCTCTCGGGCACCAGCGGGTCGAAGGCCGTCTACGCGAAATCCGACACAGGCGCGACGCGGACCAGCATCGACACCCGCCTCGCCGCCGACATCGGGGCGGGCCCGATCAAGTCCATCACGCGGGTCAAATCCGGCAGCAGCAAGACCTCGAAGAGTCGGCCCGTGGTCGACGTCGTCGTCGGGGTCGGCGGCAACCAGCACACGGTCACTGCGAGCATCGAGGACCGGAGCCACATGGACTACCCAGTCATCCTGGGGCGGGACATCCTCGGCAGCTACCAGGTCGACGTCAGCCGACGCATCGACGGCGACATTCCCGACAGCCCCGAAGAAGAAGAAGAACTGCTCGAGTAGTCTCTGGCGACCGAACCGCTGGTCTCGCGGCCCGGACAACCCCACTCACTCTGTCGACTCACTCGCGTGTCTCGACTGGCACGTCGACCTCGAGGACGACGTGTTCGCCGGTGACGCTCGCGACGTTGTCGCTGGAAATGGAAAACGGTTGCCGTGGTGTGTCTCCCCAGCCGAGCCGTGCTTTCAACCGTTCGGTGAGCCCAGCGATCGGCTCGACGTGAACGACATCGTCCTCGATTGCCGAAATGGTCCCCAGCCGGTTACCGTCAGTATCCACGGCGGGCTTACCCCGATCGGCCGGCGTTAGCTCACCCTCGCTTACCGGGCTGGGGGATCCCGCACTGGCCGTGGGAGCCGGCCGCGCGTGCACGAGCACGCCCCCACCCATCGGCGTCTCGTAGTCGATCGGAGCCGATCCGCCACCCTTCGCCACCAGTTCCGGCGCTCGCCCGTCGAAGGCACCCTCGACCGACGTGGGATCGAGATCGATGGTCACCGTCTCGCCATCCGCGAGCGACCGATCGAGTTCCGTCCGGTCAAGCCCCGCCCGCCGCGCAATGCGATCGCGCTGCGTGATCGCGAAGTAACCCACACCGCCTGGGGCTGGGGTGTCCTCGGCGTGAACGAACGTCAGGTCGTACTCCTCGAGGGCGTCGAGGAACACCGGCCAGGGCAGTTCCTCCTGACCCGGTTCGACGTCGTCGCGGTGAACGAACGTGTAAGCGTCCCCGTCGTCGCTGGTCGCCCGTATCGGGATGGCCTCTCGCTCCGTGGCCCAGGCCTCGATTCGCGTTCGGTCGATCGTGGCGTGGCCGGTCGACCCGTCGGCAACGTCGGTGTTCATGCGTTCCCCGTCGTTGCCAACGCTCCCAAATCGTCGGGTCCGTTTCGGCGGGCAGGATCGGATTACGGGCTGAACCGGTACCACGGGACCGGTCAGTTCTATGGCGTTCCGTCAGGGGATGGTCCTCGCTGTCGAACTCGCAGTTTCCACACGAAAACAGGTCTCGGGGGCCGAACGGCGACTGCAGTAATCCTCGATTGTCGATCGTCCACCGATTCGTGGCGGGAGTGCCGTGCAGACTGGCCGTGAGTCGAACCGAGCAATGGACTTTTTATCGACTGGCCCCTCGCTCCATCGATGACACCCGCCCCCGATGCAGTGCTTCGGGAGGACCCCGTCCTCGAACCGATCGTCGACCGGTACGACCCGGATCCCATCGACTCGAGCGTGCCCGAGTACGAGCGGCTGGTGGCGTCGATCGTCAATCAGCAGCTCTCGACGGCCGCCGCCGCCGCAGTTCGCGAACGCGTTGTCGACGTGCTCGGGGGAGAGGTCACGCCAGCCCGCGTCCTCGAGACGCCTGAGGAACCCCTGCTCGAGGCAGGACTCAGCGGCCAGAAACTCGAGTACTTGCACAACGCGGCGCGAGCCTTCCGGGACCGGGACCTGAGCCGAGCGGGGCTGGCCGATCACTCGAACGACGCGGTGCGAGAGCGCCTCACCGAGATCCGGGGGATTGGCGATTGGACGGCCCGGATGTACCTGATCTACGTCCTCGAGCGCCCGGACGTACTCCCGCTTGGGGACCTCGCGCTCCGGCGGGGAATCGAGGACCTGTACGCCAACGGTGCTGATCTCCCCCGGGCACGGATGCGCGAGATTGCCGAGCCGTGGCGGCCCCATCGGAGCCTGGCGACGCGGTACATCTGGTCGTACTACGAGGCTGGAGACGCCGAATGAGGAGACCGAACCCGAGTGTCCTCGAGACGATGGCTCGAAAACCAGTGGTGAAATGCTCGGGTGAACGCCCGAACACCCGCCAACGAAGCGTCCAAATATTACCCTCGACCCCCCTTTCCGACGTGGTACAAGCGGCGGGCTACGAATTGTCCGCTTTGACGACGACAACAGGCATCGAGGCTCGGCGGACCACTCGTTCCGCGACACTCCCAAGTGCCAATCGTGAGAAGCCATCGAGTCCGCGGTTGCCGATGACGATCAGGTCGAAATCGTGTTCCGCTGCGTACCCCACGATGTATCGAATCGGATCCTCGAATTCGTGTGCAGTCTCGATGTCGACATCGAACGAGTCAGCCTTCTCACGGGCCCTCTCGAACAGTTCTTGCGCGTTTCGTTTCTCCGTCCGCGTCCAGTCACGGAAGCTTCCGCCCCCATGAATCGATTGTGGCCGCTTTTCAGATTGCTCACGTACAGTACTGTAATCGTGTCCTTGGGGTGGGTAGTACAGGCGTATTCGAGGGCAGCCATCGAAGGGTCCGAACCGTCGATTGGAACGAGAACGTCCATTGTGGAGTGTACGCACCCGACCGGCTTCACTCACCCACACCAGTGCAAGCAGTTCACATTGTGCGAATCACAAACGCTGCGCTGTGTCGTCCCCGACAGTTTAGGCGATCGCTCGTCTCGAGTGATCTATGCAGCCGGTTGTCCACCTCTCGGTCGGCTACCTCTGTTACGCGGCGGTCGTACGGTGGCGCGACGGGAGCGGCGAGATCCCGGCTGGAGAGCCGGCGCTGGTCGCGATCGTCGCCGCTGGGCTGGCGGATCTGATCGATAAACCCCTGGCCGCCTCCGGAGTCGTCGACGTCGGGCGAACCGTCGGCCACTCGCTGCTTTTCGTCGTCCCGCTCCTTGCACTGGTCTGGTTCGTCAGCCGACGCACGAACCGGGAGGAACTCGGTCTCGCGTTCGTCACCGGCTACTCCTCTCATATTGCGACAGACGTTCCGTGGCACGTCCTGAGCGGTGACTTCCACGAACTCGGATTCTTGCTCTGGCCACTCACCGACATGCCGCCGTACACGGGCGTAAAATATCTCGGGACCGTGGGTGGCGTCGAGGTGACGACGCTGTGGCTCGAGGCGATCATCCTCGTCGCGGGGGTTACCCTGTGGTGGCACGACGGCCGGCCTGGAGTCGGGGTGTGTCGGCGACTCGCGAGACGGTATCGACACTGAGTGAGCGCTACATCGCAGATCAGAAGGCTCCCGTCACAGCTGAACCGAGTTCCACACTCTCCCAGCGAGACGACCTGGAGCCGCCGAACTGACGCCGCTGAGCTGTTTGATTCGGGGGGTGCCCAGAGACCCTCCATGGCCACCATAGACCCAGCCCGGTTGCCACCGCGTGGACCGTCAGTCCCCCGGGGTCTCCGGTTCGACACTCGAGAGCCGCATCGCGTTCCCCGTCACCGCGAGGCTCATCCCCATGTCGCCGATGACGACCGCGTGGATGACCGTCACCAGGCCGAATGGGGCCCCGGCCGCCAGGACAGCCTTCACCAGCAGGCTCGAGCCGATATTCTGACGGATAACGCCGTTGGCCGACGTCGAGAGCCGATAGAGATACGGCAGGCGCGTGAGGTCGTCCCCCATGAGCGCGACGTCTGCGGTCTCGAGGGCGGTGTCGGTGCCAGCCGCCCCCATCGCGATGCCGACGGAGGCGGTCGCCAGTGCGGGGGCGTCGTTGATCCCGTCCCCGACCATCGCGACGGTCCGCTGGGACTCGACATCCTCGCCCCCGTCTTCACCAGCACGTCCCTCGAGTTCGCGAATCGCCGCCAGTTTGTCCTCGGGGAGCAGTTCCGCCCGGTACTCGTCGACGTCGACGTCGCGGGCGATGGCGCGGGCCGTCCCCTCGTTGTCGCCCGTGAGCATCACGACCCGAACGCCCTGGTCCCGCAAGCGAGAGACGGCCCAGGCGGCCTCGGGGCGCACCCGGTCGGCCACCGCGATGATTCCGAGGAGGCGCTCGTGGGTCCCGACCAGCACCACGGTCTTGCCCTGTGCCTGGAGCGCGGGTATCACCTCGTCCGCGAGCGAGAGACAGTCCTGGCGGTCACAGTCCGGCCGCGATTGTGCGGCGGCCGCCGGCGATTGGGCTGCCTGCTCGAGCACCTCGAGCCCGCCGTCAGTCCGGAGGTGGGCGTGTTCGAGGTCGAGGCCTCGCTCGTCGAACAGTCCAGGTTTACCGACGTAGTGGGTGAGGCCGTCGAGTTCGGCGCGGACACCGCGACCGGCCAGCGCCTCGAAGTTCGTCACGGCCGGGGTTGCACTGTTGCTCGTTTCCTCCCCCACACAGCAGCCGTCGTGACACGCTGTCTCAGCCGCGTCGACTGGATCGGCGGCGACTCCCCGATCTTCGGCGTGGGCCACGATCGCCTCCCCGATCGGGTGTTCGCTCCGTCGCTCGAGCGCGCTCGCGGTTGCGAGCACCGCCTCTTCTCTATCCCCCTCGAGGGCCACCACGTCGGTGACGGCCAACTCGCCGGTCGTGAGCGTGCCCGTCTTGTCCACGGCGAGGACCTCGCTCTCCCCGACGGCCTCGAGGTGACGGCCACCCTTGATCAGCACGCCGTGGTTCGCCGCGCTCGTGATCCCCGAAACGACACTGACGGGCGTCGAGATGACGAAGGCACATGGACAGGCGATGACCAGCAGGGTGAGTCCCCGGAGGAACCAGGTGTCCCAGGCCGCCCCCGCCACCAGCGGCGGCCCGACGGCCAGCGCGACTGCCGCGACGACCACGATTGGCGTGTAGACGCTCGCGAACCGATCGACGAACTGCTCGCGGTTGGTGCGCTCACGTTCGGCGTCGGCGATCAGTTCGACGATCCGGGCGAGCGTCGACTCGTCGGCGGGACTCGTCACTTCGACCTCGAGGTAACCCGACTCGGCGATCGTTCCCGCGTAAACCGCCTCGCCACTCGAGCGATCGACGGGCACGCTCTCGCCGGTGATCGGGGACTGATCGATCGCGCTCGAACCGGCACGAACGATGCCATCGGTCGGCAGCTTCTCGCCCGGTCTGACGACGACGATGTCGCCAGGTTCCAGTGTCCCCGCAGGCACCGTCTCCTCGGTGCCGTCGGCTCGCTTGAGCGTCGCCGTCTCGGGGGAGAGCTCCATGAGTTCCCGCAGGGAGTTGCGCGCCCGATCCATCGAGAACCGCTCCAGGAGTTGGGCGACGGAGAAGAGGACGGCCAACATTGCGCCCTCGAAGGGATGGTGTGTGGCGACGCTGGCGAGGATGCCGGCACTCATCAGGACGTCGATGTCGAGGCTTCGTGCCCGCAGGGAGTAGAGGCCGTTGCGGACGATCGGCGTTCCCGCGAGGCCAGCACTAGCGACGAACAGCACGTGGGAGGCGGCGAACTCACGGCCCAGGATCGTTCCAACCAGCACGTTCGCGTCGGTCGCGACGAACGCCAGGACCATTCCCACGGTGACCACCACCGCGCCGATCCACGTGCCGATGGCCCTCGGCGTCGTCCAGACGCGCGCCGGTGGATCCATTTCGAGGCCCGCCGCCCCGTCGTCGGTCGTCACGCCAGAGACGTCGTAGCCGACCGCCTCGACCAGTCGACGGATCGTCTCCCGATCGGTCTGTGCGCCGTCGTATCTGACCGAGAGCCGGCCGGTCGCCACCGCCGGATCCACCGCATGAATCCCTGCCGTCCCCTCGAGGTGACTGGTGATTTTCGTCGCACACGAGGAGCAGTCCATCCCTGGGACCCGGAACTCGACCGCGTGCTCTGGGTCCGAGCCGTCGTCGGTCGTCATCACGATGCCCTAGCGGTCGGCTCCGCATACGCCTTATTTGGCCCACGCCAAAGCTTGGCTCGAATCGATCCAGTTGCCCGCTTCGAATGGGGACAGGAGAGCGATACCCGGGGTCCAAAAACGGCGGGTGTCGAGGGATGACGCTCCAGGCTTACTGTGTGAGGTCGTCCTCGAGCGATCGCTCCCCGGCGACGGCGCCTTTCGCCAGCGCGGCCTCGGCCCGCCGGAGGCGGTAAGAGAGCGTCGACCGCGGGATCTCGAGTCGGTCGGCGAGTTCCGAGAGGTCGATCGCGCGCGGCGTCTCGTAGTACCCATGCTCGACCGCGGCCCGAAGGGCGCGACGCTGTTCGCGGGCCATGGCCGGTTCGTCGCTCGCGCCCGCGAACGATCGGTCGGGATCGAGGTCGGTGAGTCGCAACAGTTCGATCCCGGTACACGCGCCAACCGCAGCCCCGAGCGCATCGAAGAACGCCCGGACGGGAGCGCCATCATCGAGGACGATTCGCCAGCGATGACGGCGCCCCTCGCGATACGTTTCGAAGAGCAAGCCCGTCCCCAGCGTCTCGAGTGCCAGATGCGGAACGGAGGTACAGGCCTCGGTGCGGTCCCAGTAGGTGTACACCACGAGCTCCTCGCTCGAGCGGTCGAGAACCTGCGTCTCACAGGTCGCGCCACAATCGTCGCGGACGAGACAATCCGCGAAGTAAGCGGGTTCCGCGTAGGCCGACTCGAGTGCCTCGAGGGCTTCGGACGAGCCGCCTGCGTGGTCGACCCGCCAGAGGCTGTCGGGGGTCACGTGATAGGACAGCGAGCGAACCCGCGTCCCGGGGTGTGCCTCGAGGACGTCGGCAACCGGGTTCGTGCCCGGTTCGTACTCGAGGGCAAAGACGAACTCTCTCATCGACTCGACGTACGTTCCCAGGCGAAAAAGGGTTCTCGCTCGTTTGGTCGGTCCCTACCCGCCGGGTTCAGTATCCCGGTCGCCAGGGGCACACTCGAGCGTCGCCGCGATCGACTCGAGTTCCTCGGGAGTGTAGTAGCCTGCGAGTACGTACTCGACCTCCACACAGTGGACCACGAGTGCCGTTCGCTGCAATTGTTCGTACACGGTGGCGGGGACGCCGTCGACCGTGGTTCGCTCGCCGGTCTGGCCCTCGAAGTCGAACCCGGCCGGCGAGATGGCCACGGAAAGGGGCGGTTTCTCCGGGTGTTCGTAGCCGAGGGTCACGTCGGTGTGGTTGTCGAAGGCCGCCAGCGCGCCACCACGTTCCGTGTAGGCGGACGGAAGGTTGGGCCCCTCGACCGGGTAATCGACGGCGTCACGCGCTTCGTCCACCTCGTCGATCAGTGTGTACCGTGGCAGTTCAGTCGTCTCGACCGTCGCGTTCTCGGTCACCGTCGAATCGAGGGTGAACTGCTCGGGTTCCACGTCGGGAGCAGTGGTGACGTCCTCGTAGGTGTAGGTGATGTCGCCCTCGCTGGTCGACGTGTGATAGGACAATGGAACGAGCGTCTCCTGATCGACGGCGACGGTCACGTGTTCGAACGTCGGCTGCGCTCCGTCGTCGTCGTCGGCCGGCAACACGTATCGCGTGTCACCGACCTGTACGGCGGGCCCCTGGAGGTCCTGTTCGACCGGTTCGAAGCGAATCTCGTAGGTGTCGATCCCATCGACCGACCCCGGTTCGACGTCCGTCGCGTTGTACTGCTCGAACATGATGTCGAGCGTCCCACGCAACGGGTCCTCGGCGTCGATTTCGTCGGACCCGAGGTTCCGGAAGTACGCAGACTCCTCACGAGGGTGGACCGAAAACAGGTCGGCGTTCTCGTATCTCGTGACGGCGTCTCGCTCGGCCTCGTAGGCTGTAATGTTCTCCCCGTCCGTGACTAGGACCGACTCGACCGCCTCGCCCTCACGCCACTCGAGGGACACCGAGCCATCCTCGGTGGCGATCAGGTCGGCCTCTCGATCGGCCGCGTCGTCTTCGATCTCGTCTTCGACGGCGATCGTCGCCTCGAGGGCGTCGTAGCCCTCTGGGTCTTCGAGTGCCGCCTCGAGTTCCTCGGCGTCCGGCGTCTCGTCGATGATCCCGAGACAGCCGGCGCTCAGGACGACGAGGGTGAGGGTCGCGACGACGGCCAGGGGCCCTCGATGCATATCCAGGAATCCCTCGTCGTGTCTATTGACTGTGACGATTCGCGAGACCGATCGCCACGCAGGAGACCCCCCGAACAGCAGCGGTCAACCTGGCCACTACTGGCTCACAGCGTCCTCGTCGTGGGGTCGCCCGATCACGAACGAGCCGGTGGCAAGGATCACGAGCGCCAGAAACCGCAACACGTCGCCCGTGCTGTTCAACCCCGATGCGAGGACGACCAGCAGGGCGAGGGGACTACAGACCGCGACCCAGAAAGCGACCGTCTCGAGGGTAGCGAGCGACCGTTTTCGGGAACGGCTGGCGAGCGAGTCGATCACGGTCAGGACTCACCCGTCACCGTCACTGACTGTGGAGGGCAATGCATACTCAGGAATTCCGACCAGAGGGGTAAAACGCTACCCTACACACAAACAGCAGTTTTAGCTTGGGGTGTATCAGAAAGGGACGACACGGTATCGTCCTCACCCACTGAAGCCCCCCCGACGAGGGAGGCCATAGTCGAAATCGACACGTTTCGTCGCCGGAATGGAGTGGGGTTGCTCGATCTCCCGCAGATTTTTCGCTTTCACGAGGTCCAAAAGCGCGACGCTCCTCTGAAGGGCTAACCGAGTGTCGAGGACAGCGAACGGCTCATCGTCGCCGGTCCGAACCGGGTTATTCTCCCTCGAGTGGGGAATCAAAAGCCCTTGCCGAGCATCTCGCGAGCGATGATGTTCTTCTGGATCTCCGTCGTCCCCTCGTAGATCTGGGTGATCTTCGCGTCGCGGTAGAAGCGCTCGACCGGGAAGTCGTTGACGTAGCCGGCACCGCCGTGGATCTGGACGGCCTCGTCGGCGACGTCGACGGCGATCCGGGAGGCGTACTCCTTGGCCATCGACGCGAGTTTCGTGATGTCGTTGCCCTGATCGACGTTCCAGGCGGCCTTGTACGTCAGGTTGCGGGCGGCCTCGGTCTTGGTGGCCATGTCCGCGAGTTTGTGCTGGATGGCCTGGAACTCGCTGATTGGTTTGCCGAACTGCTCGCGGTCCTGGGCGTACTCGAGGGCGGCCTCGGTGGCCCCCTTGGCGATGCCGACGCCCTGGGCAGCCACTGCCGTGCGCGTCTCGTCGAAGAACTGCATCTGCTGGAGGAAGGCGGCATCGCGGGTCCCCACGAGGTTCTCCTCGGGCACGCGCACGTCGTCGAAGATCACTTCGGCCGTATCGGAGGCCCGGATGCCGAGTTTGCCCGTGATCTTCTCGGTCGAAACGCCGTCCCAGTCGGTCTCGACGATGAACTGACTGAAGCCGTTGTACCGACCCTCGGCGTCCGGATTCGTCTTCGTCAGCACGACGAGGAAGTCGGCGACGGTCCCGTTGGTGATCCACATCTTGTTGCCGTTGAGGACCCACTCGTCGCCGTCCTTCTCGGCACTCGTCGAGACCGACGAGACGTCCGAGCCGGTGTCCGGTTCGGAGATCGCCGCCCCGGAGATGGCCTCCCCGAGAGCGACGGGCTCGAGGTACTGTGCTTTCTGTTCCTCCGTCCCAAAGTTCATGATGGCCTCACAGCCGAAGGAGGTGGCGACGATCGACAGGGCAATGCCGGGGTCGACGGCGAACAGTTCCTCAGTGATAATCGCGGTGTCGAGAATCGAGTAGCCCGCACCGCCGTACTCCATGGGGATGTAGGAACCAGTCAGGCCCATCTCCGCCGCCTTGTCGACGACTTCGTGTGGGTACTCCTCTGCGACGTCGTACTCCGTCGCCACCGGCACGATTTCGTTTTCCGCGAACCGCCGCACCTCTTCGCGAATCTGTTTTTGTTCGTCCGAAAGTCCAAAGTCCATGCCTCTCCATTCCTGCCTGAACGATAAAGAACTTTGTAACCGGGAGTAAACTCGAGAAGAGTTGTGATCGACCGTGAGGGAAACGTTGAAACCGGTGGCAATCACATACTCCAGCATGGAACTCGACGATATCAACACCATCGCAGTTCTCGGTGCGGGGAACATGGGCCACGGCATCGCCGAAGTGGTCGCCCTCGCTGGCTACGACGTCCACCTCCGTGACATAAACGAGGAGTTCGTCCAGAACGGATACGACCAGATCGAGTGGTCACTCGGCAAACTCGCCGAGAAAGAACAGATAACCGACGAGGAAGCCGACGCCACCCTCGAGCGAATCACCCCCCTCGTCGACCTCGAGGAGGCCGTCGGGAGCGTCGACGTCGTCATCGAGGCCGTCCCCGAAAAGATGGAGATCAAACGGGAAGTCTACGAGGAGATAGACGAGTACGCCCCCGAGCACGCCATCTTCGCGACAAATACCTCGAGTCTGTCGATCACCGACCTCTCGGAGTTCACCGACCGTCGAGACCAATTTTGCGGGATGCACTTTTTCAACCCCCCGGTCCGGATGCCCCTCGTCGAGGTCATTGCGGGCGACCACACGGCCGAAGAGACCCTCGACGTCATCGAGGCGCTGGCCGAGGACGTCGATAAGTCACCCGTCCGCGTCCACAGGGACACCCCCGGGTTCATCGTGAACCGCATTCTCGTCCCTCTGATGAACGAGGCGTCCTGGCTGGTCAGCGAGGACGAATCGACCATCGCCGAAGTCGATTCCACCACCAAGTACGGCCTGGGCCAGCCGATGGGTGCGTTCGAACTCGGCGACCAGGTCGGCAACGACGTGAGCTACCACGTCCTGGAGTACATGCACGAGGTACTGGGTGACGCTTACGAACCGGCGCCGCTGCTCGCCGAGAAAGTCGAAAACGAGGAGTTGGGGAAAAAAACCGGCAAGGGATTCTACGACTACGAGGACGGCCCCGGTGCCGAGGTCCCCACCGATCAGCAGTCGGACTTCGTCAAACGTCGCCTGCTGGCGTCGATGGCGAACGAAGTCGCCAAACTGATCGGCAACGACGTCGCCCCACCCGAATCCATCGACGAGGCCGTCATGCTGGGTGGCGGTTGGCCCGATGGCCCCGTCTCGGTCGTCGACGAGTTCGGCCTCGAGCCACTCCTCGAGGAACTCGAGAGCGCCCACGAGGCAACCGGCCACGAGCGCTATGCGCCCGCTGACTACCTCGCCGAGCGGGCCGAGGCAGGCGGGTTTTACGACGGCGACGAGGACGACGGCGACGGCGTCGAGTTCGAAACCATCCGCGTCGAGTATCCGGGCGACATGGTCGGGCACATCGTCATCGACCGCCCACACCGGATGAACACGATCAGTTCCCAGTTGCTCGAGGAACTCAGTGAGGCCGTCGACCTGCTCGAGGACGACGACGGGGTGCGGGCAATCCTGCTCACCGGCGAGGGCGAGAAGGCCTTCTCCGCGGGCGCGGACGTCCAGAGCATGGCCGCCGGCGGTGCCGACCCCCTCGGTGCAGTCGACCTCTCGAAACAGGGCCAGGACACCTTCGGCAAGCTCGAAGCCTGTGACATGCCCGTCGTCGCCGGCATCGACGGCTACTGTCTGGGTGGCGGGATGGAACTCGCGACGTGTGCGGACATCCGTATCGCCTCCGAACGGTCGGAACTGGGCCAGCCGGAACTCAACCTCGGACTAATTCCGGGCTGGGGCGGGACCCAGCGACTCTCACACATCGTCGGCGAGGGTCGCGCGAAGGAGATCATCCTCACTGCCGACCGGTACGACGCCGAGGCCATGGCCGATTACGGCTTCGTCAACGAGGTCGTCGGCAACGACGAACTCCCCGAAGCGGCCCTGGAGATGGCCACCAAACTCGCTGGCGGCCCGCCGATCGCACAGCGGTTCACCAAGACGGCCATGCTCGCCGGCCGCGACGACACCGACGCCGGGCTCGAACTCGAGGCCGCCGCGTTCGGACACCTGATGGCCACCGACGATCTGATGACCGGCATCACCGCCTTCATGAGCGACGACGACCCCGAGTTCGAGGGGAAATAGCGCCGACAACCGGAGGCAAGCTTAAGTTTCGAGTAGCTCGCGAACCGCGGGCGCTACGGGCAGGTCGGCCCACCCAGCACACCCAGGTTCGACCCAGCGATAGTCGGTGACGGGTTCCCCACGATCGGCGTTCGCCGAGAGGTCGACCGTCCCGTCGACGCGCTCGCAGGCGAAGACGACTGAGACAACGCCCTCGTTCCCACCGTCCCAGGTGTACGAAAACGCCTCGAGGGGGTCCCCGACGCTCACCTCGAGGCGCGTTTCCTCGTACACCTCCCGGGCGACGGCCGCGCGAGGATCCTCGCCGATCCTCGCGCGACCGCCAGGGACCCCCCACACCGGCCCGTCCGGCATCTCGTGTTTCACCAGGAGGGTTGCCCCGTCGTCCTCGATCAGCCCCCGCACCGAGGCCGTCGCGTGCTCCTCGACCATACCCAGTGTCGTCCAGGGCCGAAAAAGTCGGTTCCGGTTTCCGAGGCTCACGTCCGAGGGGAGTCGATGTCCTCCAGAATGAATGGATTGGGTCCGAATATCGGGGGCTGATTCGTCACGGTGACCCAGAGACTTCACTCGAACTCCGACTGTAACCGCTTGGTCGTCTCCACCAGCGGATGTTTCGCGTAATCGACCACCTCGACGTCCTCGAGGCTCTCGAGACCCTCCTTTGCGGCGGTCTTGGCCATCCCGAGGTCGATCCGCTCGTCGATCACGATCACGTAGGCCTCCATCTCGTCGACGTCCAGTCGGTTGGCGGCGAGCACGCGGTGGTGGCCGTCCGCGAGCAAGAGCGTGCCCATATTGTCGATGACGACCAGCGGCTCGGCCAGCCCATGCTCGAGTTCGTACATCCGTCCCTCGAGTTCGTCGGCGTACACCCGGGTCTGGGTCGGCGTCAGTTCCGCGAGCGAGATCGTCCGCCGATCCTGGCGCAACGCCACGCCGTGAATGTTCTCGAGGGTTCGCACCAGTTTGCCCACCTTCTCGGGGGTCGCCCGTTCGATCTGGCTTCGGATCACGTCGGCGTTGGCAATGATCCCCACGAGGTTGCCCGCGTCGTCTACGACCGGCAGTTTGCGGATACCCGACCGCAGGATGACCCGGGCCGCATCGGTGACCTTCATTTCGGGGTGTGCGACGATCAACTCACGGGACATGACGCGAAAGATCGGCGTTTCGTCGTCAGCCAACAGCAGATCCCGGGCGCTGACGAACCCCTCGACGCGGCGGCGTTCACAGACCGGATAGCCGCTGTGATTTTCGCTTTCGGCAATTCGCCTTGCAACCTCTCCAACGGTGGCATCCGGCGACACCGTCGCGACCTCTCGGGTCATGTAATCTTTCACGCGGGGCTTCCCATCGGCGGCGACGTCCATACCGTCACCCTCGCCTGCGTCGGTGAAAAGTACTCCCCTCGTTCTCGCGGTGAGTCGTTTCGACGCGTCTGGGCACGTTCTCGAGTCTCAGCACCCCCACCAGTCACCGATTCTCGACATCCGACTCGGCGACCCCACCGGACCGCTGGGAGAACAACACCTCACTCGTCTGACTGTAGAGGCCGACCGGCGTCCCCGCCTGCGTGTCCACGGCCTCGAAGAACCGGTCGGAGATCACCTCCTCGACGACACTCAGAATTGACTCCCGTTCGGCCTCGTCTTCGGAACCAGCGAGGATCCCCATCGTCAACTGTGCCCCAGCCATGTCGGCGTGGCCACCCGCACTCCCGATCTGATCGAAGGCGTCGCGGATGGTCTCCCCAACGTCGATCTCACTGCCGCGGGCCCGCGCCGAGAGGTAGACCATCTCCTCGCGAAAGCCAAACACGAGTGTCGTGTCTACGCCTTCCATCGCCAGCAACTGGTCTGCGGCCTGTGGCAAGGCGTCACGATCGCTGATCTCCCCGGCACTTGCCACCACGACCGATCCTCGCTGGGTTCGGTTCTTGATGGTTCGTGCCACCGTCTCCAGCGTGTCACCGTCGATGGTCGGTTGCTCGATCTGCCGTACGATGTCGAAGTCGACCCGCGACCACAGCGTGGCTGCGGCCTCGAAATCGAGCGAGGAGACCTCGCGCCTGAACGCCTTGGTGTCGACCCGGATCCCGTACAGCAGCGCCGTTGCAATCCGTGGCCCGATGTCGACGCCCAGGTGCTCGAGGTATCCCGTCAAGAGGGTGCTGGTCGCCCCGATCTGGGCTCGAAGGTCGACGAAATCGCCCTGCACCGGCCCCCGAGGCGGGTGGTGGTCGACCACGATGTCGATGTGGAGGTCAGCGGGTAACTGGTCGTTGATTCCAGCCCGGGAGTGATCGATGAGCGCGAAGGCCTCGTACGCTTCCAGGGAGTCCGTCGCCGACAACTGGCGCAACTCCAGGTCGAGGAGATTGACCATGGCCCGATTTTCCTGATGGGAAATCTCGCCGTAATAACAGGCATCGGCCTCGGTCCCAGCCGCTTCGGCCATCTCGACGAGGGCAACCGCACTCGCGATCGCATCTGGGTCCGGATTGTCGTGCATAACGACCGCGAGGGTACCGTCGATCGCCGAGAGCGCTCCTCGAAGTTCGAGCGCTCGCTGGGCGGCCGGCTCGGTCGTCCGGCTGAGGAACCACTCGAGAAGGACGGGAACCGAGTCGACCACGTGGGTCGCGAGCGATTCGATACGGTGGCGGTCCGCTGCCGTCTCCGGTGGCTCGTGAGAGCCGGTCGCTCTCGCGACGGGACCACTCGTGGCCGCTGGTTCGTCAGCGGATCCCCGTTCGCCCACGTACGCGACGACGATCCGATCCGGAAAGACCGCCCGCACCGTCTCGAGGACACGCCGATTCTCGGGGATCGAATCTCCCGCAACGAAAATCAGGTCCGGGTCGGGGACGGCCTCGAGCACCGATCGGTCGGCTGGATCGCCCTGGCGCGCCCGAACGCCGTCGCTCTGGAGCGCTTCGACGACGATCTCGTCACGGGAAACGACGACGAGATCGGTCGGACTCGAGGTCGAGAGCATCGCGGCTGGCGGCGTCGATGTCGTTCGAAGGCGATCGACGACGCGCTGACCGACGCTCCCGCACCCGAGAACGAGCCGGGACATCATACCGGCGCTATCCACCGAATCCGTTAAAAAGTACCGGCACTCCGGTCAGACCAGGATCGCACTCGCCGCGTCGATCGCCACGTCGGCGACCGGGCCGAAACCGGGCAGGAGCACGACGGTCATGATCGCGGCGAAGACGATGGCGGTGTAGAGGCCAGTTGGCGTCCCACCGAAGTCACGATCGAACCCGGTGACCGGATCGTCGATCCAGACCGCCTTCACCAGTCGGGAGTAGTAATACAGTGACAGCGCGCTGTTGATCACCAGGGCCGCGGCGACGACCAGCATGGCGCTGTTCGTGGCAGCCGCCTCGATCGACCCCAGGAACAGGAAGTACTTGCTCCAGAAGCCACCGAATGGCGGAATGCCGGCCAGGCTGAACATGAACACCGCGACGGCTGCACAGGCGATCGGTGCCCGCGACGCCAGTCCGCGGTAGTCCTCGAACGTCCGGCCGACGCCCCAGTACTCCGCCAGGGCGACGAACAGGAACGCGCCGGTGTTCATGAACCCGTAGACGAGCAGGTGCATCATCGCCGCACCGAGCACGAGTTCCCCGCCGTCGACAGTCAATCCCGCGAGGCCGATCATCGCGTACCCCGCGTGGCCCACCGATGAGTACGCGAGCATCCGCTTGACGTTCTGCTGGGTGGCCGCCGCGAAGTTCCCGACCGTCATCGTGACGATCGCGAGGATGATGAACGCGTGGGTCCACTCGAGGCCGATCACGTCGGTCGTCACCTCGAGCGGGAACGCGGTCGTGAAGACCCGAAAGAGGATCACGAACCCGGCCGCCTTCGAGGCCGAGGAGAGGAACGCCGCGATCGGCGCGGGCGCGCCCTCGTAGGCCTCTGGAGCCCAGAAGTGGAACGGGACGCTCGCGGTCTTGAACGCGAAGCCACCAATCAGCATCAGGATACCCAGACCGAGGATGCCGCCGTAGGCGTCGGCCCCGCCGGCCTCGATGGTTTCGGCGATGGACTCGAGTTGCAGGTGCCCGGTCGCCCCGTAGACGAGGCTGATCCCGTAGACGAAGATCGCCGACGAGAGGGCCCCGATCAGGAAGTACTTCAGCCCCGCCTCGACGCTCCCGCGGTTATCCTTGAGGATCGCCACGAGGGCGTAAGAGGGGAGACTCGCCAGCTCGAGGGCGATGAAGATGGTGACCAGACTGTTCGCGGCAGCCATCGTCGACATCCCGGTCGCCGCGAGCAAGAGCAGCGAGTAGTACTCGGCCTGGTAGGCGTGGCCGGCCATGTAGTCGTAACTCGAGATGGCCACCAGCGCGGTGACGACCGACACGACGACCATGAAGAACAGCGCCATCTGGTCGACGATCAGCTGGCCGCCGAAGACGCTGATGGCTCCCTCGCCAGCCCCCGGCTCATCCACGACGAACCAGAGGTCGTAGCCGGCGTCGACCCCCTCGGCCCCGGTCCCCGCCAGGATGAACCAGACGGCGGTCGCGAGCGAGACGAGCGCCCCGGCCGCTGCGATACTCGCGATCGCGGCCCGATTGGTCGATTTTGGACTGATACTGTCGTAGACGAACAACAGCAGTGCCGTCGTTGCTAACACGAGCGCGGGCGCGAGAGCGGCCCACTCCGGCAGCACGAACGCGTCACTCATCAGGCATCACCTCCAAGATCGAGGATTGGATCGACTGAATCGAGAATCATCTCGAAGATCAACTCCGGAGCGACGCCGAGGGCGATGATCAGTCCAAGGAGGACGAACATCGGGGCGACGTCGTGCAGCGGCGCACGCCCGACCTCGTAGTCGGTCTCGAGCCGGTAGGGCCCGAAGAGCGTCCGCTGCATCGCAAACAGCAGGTAGCCCGCCACGATGACGATGCCGAACATCGCCAAGGCGGTGAACGCTGGTGCGTACATCAGCATGTCCGATCCGAAGGCGCCGAAGAAGATGAAGTACTCCGCGGCGAAGCCGGACATAAGCGGCAGCCCCATGTAGCCGAACGCGCCGGCGATGAGGATGCCGACGGCGATAGGCATCCGGTCGGCCATCCCGGACATGTCGGTTACCATTCGTGTGTGGGTGGCGTTGTAGATGACGCCGACGGCCATGAACATCAGACCCGAGATGAGCCCATGAGAGACCATCTGGAACGTCGCACCACCGACACCGAAGTGCGTGAACGCGATCAGACCGAGGATGACGTAGCCCATCGATGAGACGGAGGAGTAAGCGACGATGCGTTTGAGGTCGGTCTGGGCGAGGGCCAGCATCGCGCCGTAGATGACGCTGATGACGGCAATCGCGGCGATGGGGATAGCGTAGACCTCGAGTTGATCCGGGAACATCGTGAAGTTGAACCGGAGCAGGGCGTACGTCCCCATCTTCAGCAGGACGCCGGCCAGCAGCACCGACGCTGGCGTCGGTGCCTCGACGTGAGCGTCGGGCAGCCAGGTGTGGAACGGGACCACCGGAACCTTCACCGCGAAGCCGATGAACATCGCGACGAACACCAGCGAGGCGATCGTGCTGCCGGCCACGCCGGCGAAGCTCTCTGGGCCGCCGTTGACCATCGCCTGCGCGATTTCAGGTAGCGCGAACGAGGTCACCTCGAGGCTGAAGACGAGTACCATGAAGGCACCGAACATCAGCAAGGACGCCACGTTCGTGTAGATGAAGAACTTGATCGCGGCGTACTTGCGGCGTGGACCGCCCCAGACGCCGATCAGGAGGTACATCGGGATCAAGACCGCCTCCCAGAAGATGAACCACATGAAGAAATCGAGCGCCACGAAGACGCCGATCAGGTTCGCCTCGATGAACAGCACGAGCCCGTAAAATTGGGACTCACGCATATCGATCGGGGTCCAAGAACTCACGATTGCGAGCGTCGTCAGGATCGTCGTCAGGACGACCAGCGGCAGACTGATACCGTCCAGACCGACGTACCACGAGATGTCGTACGCCCCGAGTGAGATCCAGGTTGCCTGGTTCTCCCAGGCGAGTTCACCACCCTCGAGTAGGGCGTTGCCGCTGCCGTCGAAGGCAGTGAACAGCCACAGCGAGAGCCCCGCGGGGATCAGACTGATGGCGAAGGCGAGTTTGCCGGCGATGCGATTGGGCGCGAGGAACGTCACCAGTGCGCCCGCGAACGTGACCGCGAGTAGCGTCTCAATCATCATACGAACCACCCTCCGAGGACGCCGAGCACCAGCAGTAAGGCGATGAACCCGACGATCATCAGTGCCGCGTAGTTCGTGACGACACCGGTCTGCAACCGTTTCATTCGCGAGCTACCGAACAGGCTCACGCTCGAGACGCCGTTGACGACGCCGTCGATGACGGACTGGTCGAAGCGGTCTGCGGTACGGGCCAGCGGCAGCGACAGGTTCTCGGCGATCCAGACCTGGTACTCGTCCTGGTAGTAGTTGCTTCGCAGGACGGTCCGGGCACTGCCGAGGTTTTCGGTGTGTGGCTCGGGTTCGGGCACGTTGTAGAGCACCATCGCGAAGATGGCACCCGCGACGGCCAGCCCCAGCCCCAGACCGGCGGCAATGAGCAGCGTGATCGTCTCGGAACCGGCGATGTACTCGGTGCCAAACGGCACCGTGTCACCGTAGGCTGTGTAGGTCAGGTCAGCGTACCCACCGTACTGGCCGTCGAGCCAGAACTCGAGGTAGGTGATCTCGAGACCCGTGAGCTTGTAGACAGGCGCGAGGTTGGCGACGCCGGCCACGAGCGCGAGTACACCAAGCGTGAGCAGCGGGAACTTGATGTTCCAGCCGACCGGGTGTGGATCACGGGCAGCCTCCGAACGAGGCTCGCCGTGGAAGGTCAGGAAGACCATTCGGAACGTGTAAAAGCCGGTGAAGAACACGGCGAGCAACCCCATCGCGTACGCGACGAGGAAGATCGGTTCGTTCAGGCCGACGAGGATGGCGTCGAAGAGGATCTCGTCTTTCGACCAGAAGCCCGAGAACGGCACGATGCCCGCGAGCGCGAGGGCGCCCGCGAGGAACGTGTAGTAGGTGACCGGCGCTTTGTCCTTGAGTCCGCCCATCTTCCACATGTTCTGTTCGTGATGCATGAGCACGATGACGGCACCAGCCCCGAGGAACAGCAGCGCCTTGAAGAAGGCGTGATTCATCAGGTGGAAGACGCCAGCCACGTATCCACCGACACCCAGGCCGAGCATCATGTACCCGTACTGGCTGATGGTGGAGTACGCGAGCACCTGCTTGATGTCGTCTTTGACGACACCCATTGTCGCGGCGAACAGCGCCGTGAACCCGCCGACGAGCGCGATGATCGCGAGCGCAGTCGGTGACAGCGCGTAGTAGCCGAACATCCGGGCGATGAGATAGACCCCGGCGGCGACCATCGTCGCCGCATGGATCAGCGCCGACACCGTTGTCGGACCCTCCATCGCGTCGGGCAGCCAGGTGTGCAGCGGGAACTGCGCTGACTTGCCGATCACGCCACCGAGCACCAGCAAACCGGTGATGGTTACCCAGGTTCTGGGTTCGAAGCCAAAGAGTGGCTCACCGCCCTCGATCGCGTCACTGGCGGCAGCGACAAAGGAGTTGTCTCCCTGGAACGCCAGGGTGCCGAAGGTCGCACCGATGGCGACGACCCCGAGCAAGAAGAAGTAGTCACCGAAGCGGGTGACCAGAAACGCCTTCTTCGCGGCCGAAGGCGCAGATTCCGTGCGGAACCAGAACCCGATGAGCAGGTACGAACACAGGCCCACGAGCTCGAAGAACATGAACGCCATCAGCAGGTTGTCGGCGACGACGAACGCGAGCATGCTGAACGTAAAGAGCCCGAGTTCGGCGTAGTACCGACGGAGTCCCGTCTCGCCCTCGTCGTTCATGTAGCCGAGACTGAACACGTGTACGAGGAACGCGATCAGCGAGACGATGACGAGCATGAGCGCCGACAGCGGATCGAGCAGGATACCGAAGGTGAACTCGATGGCGCTCTCGCCGGTTTCGCTGAACGCGTCACCGGCCGCCCACGTGAAATACGTTTCCTGATGCTCGCCGCCGGTCGCGACTGCTGCGACCACGTACAGCGAGAGCAACAACGATCCAGCGGTCGCCGCGATGCCGGCGAGAGCCCCCTTCTTTGGCATGTACTCGCCGACCAGCAGCGCTACCACGAAGGCAGCGAGCGGCAGCAACACAATCGCCGGCGCCAACTCGAATGCAGTTTCCATCTAGTTACCACCTCATTGCCGACGGGACCGTGACGTCGACGTCACGGAAGTTGCGGTACAACACCAGGATGATTCCCAGCCCGACGGCGACCTCCGCGGCGGCCAGCGCCATCGTAAAGAGGGCGAAGACCTGGCCGGTGAGGTTGCCGTGATAGAACGCGAACGCGATCAGGTTGATGTTCGCCGCGTTCAACATGAGCTCGACGGACATCAGGAACATCAGTGCGTTTCGACGCGTCAATACCCCGAAGAGCCCAATACAGAACAGGGCAAGCGAGAGGATGACGTAGTGTTCGATCCCGACGCTCATCGCGGCTCACCTCCATCAGTGGCCGCGGGTGTCCCTCCCGTCGCGTCATCGGCGCTCGAGGACGAACCGGTGCCCGACGGCGTCACGTCGGAATCGGGTGTACTCGAGAGCGCGGTCACGGGCTCACCCTCCTCCTCGCGTTTGGCGAGGACGAGGGAGGCGTCGAGAGCCGCGTCGAGGACGACTGCGATCAGCAGGAACGAGATGAGAAACGGTTCGGTTCCGGGGACGCCCTGTTCGGCCTGTAGTGACGTGTAGTCGAACATCGCGTATCCGATTGCGGACGTGATCGAGACGTCGCCCGGGAAGCCGCTCATCGCGCCAAACCCAGTGTTGAGCGTGATCAGCCCCATCATTGCGAACAGCACCACGGCCAGGACGCCGGGTACCAGTGTCTTTCCGAGGCGGAGTTTCGGACCCGTCGTCATGCCCGCGCCACCTCCTCGTCCGGTTCCTCAGTTTCGACTTGCGTCAGCATCACGGCGAACGTGATGAGGATGAGAACCCCGCCCACGTAGACGAGGATCTGCATCATGGCGACGAACTCCGCCGCCAACATCACGTAATGGACCGCGACGCTCGTCAGCGCCACCCCCAACAGGAGCGCCGAGTGCCACGGATCCTGTAAGAGGACGACGCCGATCGCACTGCCCAGCGTGACGAACGCGAACAGCGCGAACGCGATCAGCTCGTATGTCATTGATGTTGTCTGGTTGGGTAGGCCATTTGTAGATTTCGAGATGGGCTGGCCTTATTACTGATAGTCGACTTCGCCCTCTCCCTCACCGATCCAGCCGCCTCGATCCGGCTCTCGGGACTCGAGCGGATCGATGTCCTTGTACCACGGAACGGCCTTCAGCTGCTCTTTGTTGTACACGAAGTCGTGTTTCGTGTCCGCGGTGAACTCGAAGTTCTGGGTGAGCAGGATGGCGTCGACGGGACAGACCTCCTCACAGAGCCGGCAGTAGATACACTGGCCGATATGGAGGTTGTACTGTTCACCGTTTCGTTTGTCGTCCGTCACGATCTGGATCGTGTCGTTCGGACAGACGTTCTCACACTGACGACACCAGATACAGCGCTCCTGGCTGAACTTGTGGACGCCGCGAAAGCGCGGCGAGACGTCGGGCGTCGTCTCGGGGTATTCGACGGTGAACGTGTTCCCGTCGAGTGCGTGTTTCATCGTCGTTGCCATCGATTTGAGGAGTCCGATCATGGGAACATCACCATCGTGAGTGCGAGTTCGGCCTCGAGGAGCCCCACGATGAGGGCCGTGAGCACGAGGTTGGCGAAGGCGAGTACGAGCATCCCCTTCCAGCCGATCTCGATGAGCTGATCGATTCGAACGCGCGGAAGCGCCGACCGAAGCCACTGCGTGAGCAGGAACACCGCCCAGATCTTCACGATGAACCAGACGATGCCCAGTTCGGCGGGGCCGGGTCCGGCGGGGCCCCCGAGGAAGATCGTCGCGATGATCGCGCCCCCGAGGAAGATGTGGAGGAACTCACCGAGGTAGATCAGGACGAAGTAGACGCTCGAGTACTCCGTCTGATAGCCGGCAACGATCTCGGTTGGTGCCTCCGGAGTGTCGAACGGGTTCCGTCCAACCTCGGCGAAGTTCGCCGCGAGGAACAGGACGAACGCGAACGGATTCACGAAGGCGTACCACATCGGGATGTCGAGGCCGCCGAGCGTGATCAGCGTCTCGGCTTGGGCCTCGACGATGCCGCTCATTTGCAGGGTGCCCGCGAAGATGACGACGGACATCCCCGTGACGACCAGCGGGATCTCGTAGGCGATGTTCTGGGCGACTGCGCGTAGGCCGCCGAGCATCGAGTACTTGTTTGCAGAGGCGTAGCCGGCCATCACCAGACCGACGCTCGCGATCCCGGCCACGGCGAAGACGTACGCGAGACCGACTTCGGGGTCCGCCAGGTGAATCCCCGATCCCATCGGGATAACGGCGAACCCGAGCATCGCCGAGGACGCCACGACGATCGGCGCGAGGTCGTAGGCAGGCCGGTCGGCGTTCTCGGGGATGATCAGTTCCTTCGCGAGCAGGCGCACGGCGTCGGCCACGATGATCAACAGGCCGAACGGACCCACGCGATTGACCGCGATGCGGTCCGTGAAGGCGGCGGTGATCTTTCGTTTCGCCCACGGACCAGCGACGCCGGTCATCGCGAGCATCAGATTGCCGACGATGAACGCGGCGATGAACGTGGCAATCAGTTCACCGCCCATGCCGAGCTGGTCGAGTCCGGTGAGCTCCCCGAGTCGCTCCGGCAACAGGGGTTCGGCGTCCTGGAGCGGGACCGGGAGCAGGCCTGCCCCGCTCATCGATCCACCTCCCCGAGCACGATGTCGAGGCTGCCCAGCGAGGCGATCAGGTCAGGGATGTACTCGCCCTCGGTCATCTCCGGAAGCGTCGAGAGGTTGTGGAAACATGGGCTCCGGATCTTGAACCGGCCGGGTTTGTCCGTCCCGTCCGAGCGAATGTAGATCCCGAGTTCGCCCTTCGCTGCCTCGACGCCGCGATAGACTTCCGTGTCAGCCGGCGGTTTGAGCGTCCGGGGGACGTTGCTCTGGATCTCCCGCTCGTCCTCGGGCCAGTCCTCGAGCAGGTCGACACACTGCTCGATGATCTTGGCGCTCTCCTCGACTTCGCCCATGCGAACGAGGACACGCGAGTAGTTGTCCATGCCGTCCTCGGTGATAACGTCCCAGTCGAGGTGTTCGTAGTAGCCGTACGGATCGTCACGGCGCAGGTCCATGTCGACCCCCGACCCGCGAGCCGTCGGGCCCGTCGCACCGTAGGACTTGGCGACCTCGGGCTCGAGAATGCCGGTGTCGACACACCGAACCTGGAAGATCTCGTTGGTGACGATCAGGTCCTCGTACTCCGAGACCTTCTGTGGGAGGTCATCGAGGAAGTCACGCGTCTTCGCGAAGAACTCCTCGCGTGGTTCGGGCAGATCCCAGGCGACCCCGCCCAGCCGGAAGTAGTTGAACATCAGCCGCTGACCGGTGAGGTCCTCGAGGATGTCCTGGACGACCTCGCGATCCCGGAACGCGTACTGGAAGACGGCGGTGAAGTCACCGAAGACGTCGAGCGCGAACGTCCCGAGGGCCAGCATGTGCGCGGCGATCCGGCACAGTTCCGCACCCATCGTCCGGATGACCTGGGCGTACTCGGGGACCTCGATGTCCGCAAGGTCCTCGACCGCACGCGCGTAGGCCCATTCGTTGAGCAGGCCAGCCGACACGTAGTCCCAGCGGTCCGGGTAGGGCATGATCTGGTGGCGGTAGGTGCCCTGCTGGCACATCTGCTCCTCACAGCGGTGGAGATAGCCGATGTCGGGGTCGACGTCGACCACGGTTTCCCCGTCGAGAACGGCCTTGACGTGGAGCACGCCGTGGGTTGCCGGGTGGTGGGGCCCGATGTTGAGGAACATCGTGTCCGTCTCGCTGTCCTTTTGATCTGCCTGCAGTGGGTTGGCGTGTTCGGCCAGCGTGACGACCTGTGGTTTCTCCTGGTTGTAATCGAGCGAGAGTGGGTGTCCCTGCCACGTCTCGGGGAGCAGAATCCGTCGGGGGTCGGGATGGCCCTCGTAATCGATTCCGACGAGGTCGAAGTTCTCCCGTTCGGCCCAGTTCGCGGCGTCGTAGACCGGCGCCGCGGTCTGGCTGACGGGGTCGTCCGTCGAGGTCGGCACGACGATACTGACTTCCTGGGTCGGATCATCGTACTTTTTGAGGTGGTAGACGGACTCGTACCGGTCGGCATACTGTTGACCCGTCACGCAGGAGAGATAGTCGAAGCCGGCCTGGTCTCGCAAGTCGAAGAGGACGTCCTGGACGTCGTCCGGTCGGATGACGAAACCAGGTGCGTTTTTGTGATCATCACGTGCGAGCGCGCGATCGCCAACGAGGGCCTCCAGCTGGTCGTCGGTGACCTCGAGGCTCGCGTCGGCCGGCAGATCGAGTCCCGTACTCATGGCGAATCAGCCCAGTTGTATCGCATGACGAGATCGTCTTCGTCGATCTGGTCGGCGAGTTTCTGCACCAGTTCGTCCTTTGGGAGGTCGCCGAACTGCTCGAGTTCGTAGGGCTTGACCGTCACCGGAGAGCTCTCGCCGTTGGCGATGCGCTCTTGCAGTTTGGCGACACCGTAGATCAGCGCCTCCGGACGCGGTGGGCAGCCGGGAACGTGGATGTCGACCGGAATGATCTCCTCGGCACCCTTCACGACGTTGTACCCCTCCTGGAAGGGGCCGCCGGAGATCGTACACGAACCCATTCCGATGACGAACTTGGGCTCGGGCATCTGGTCGTAGACGCGTTTCATCCGGGGGCCGAACTTCGAGACGATCGTCCCGGGGACGATGATCACGTCGGCCTGGCGCGGCGAGGCGCGCGGAACGCCGGCGCCAAACCGATCCAGGTCGTGTTTGATCGCGTAGGTGTGAATCATCTCGATGCTGCAGCAGGCGATCCCGAACTGCAGCATGAACATCGACGACCCCCGGACCCAGTTCATGAACTGGTCGAACTTGGTGAGGATGAACGGCGATGAACCGAAGGCCTCGCGGAGTTTCGAGTTCATTCGGGCGTCGACGCCCGTGCCCATCCGGGCGTCGCGATCCTCCGTCGAGGGGGCGGTACTGTCGTATATTTGGGTTTGTGGTTCGTTACTCATGGTCGATCAACCTCGGGTTCGACCTGTTGGGGCGTTTTGGCCCACTGCACGGCTCCATTGCGCCAGGCCCACGCGAGTCCGACGAAGAGGATACCGACAAAGAGCAACATCGGCCCGAGCGCGCGGAACAGGCCGTATTCCGGGGCCCGGAGCGCGTCGAGATAGGTGACCGCCCACGGGAACAACAGGACGGTCTCGATGTCGAAGACGACGAAAAGAAGCGCAACCATGTAGTACTGGATGTTAAACCGGATGCGCGTCCCGCCGGTCGGCACCTCCCCACTTTCGTAGGTGGCACGTTTGCTCGTCTCGGGGACACTCGGTCGGAGGAGATACGACACCGCCATCATGGCAAGCGGAATCAGTAGCCCCACGAGCGCCAGTGCCCCAATGGCTATCCAATCATTCATCTGCTAACGTGCGGCCGTTGGAAACGCACCCACATAAGGGTTGATTCTTTGTTTTTCGCCGGATTTCGCCCGACTGAACCGCCCTCAGAGTCGATCACTCGAGCGACCGTCCCGACTCGTGATCGCCTCCCCCTCGAGGCGTGGCGACACTGGCGGCCGGTTTCACCCTGGTCACGAGCAGCTACATCACAGGATCGAGGCCCCGGGGAACGCTCAAAAATTGACACGGACACGGTGACCAGAGACCATCGAGACCCAAGGTGGCGCCCCGTTCGAGGTACCGACCCTGGAGTTGCTGCCGGGGCTCGAACCGCTCCGTCTCCTCACCGATCACTCGCTGAATACGACTCGACGCCCTCGTCGTGCAGTCTCCGGGAACTGTCTCCGACACCACCCTGCAATCCCTCGTGGTAGGCGACCAGTCGATCACGGACCGCGGGGTACTGTCGGGCCAGCATCTGGCCGGCAGCGAGCGCCGCGTTGAAGGACTTGCCCGCATCGACGGCAACCAACGGTGCCCCCGCAGGCATACCGATGACGCTATCGACGGACTTCTCCTGCACTGGCACGCCGATGACCGGCAGCGGGTACGCGTAGGAGGCGGTCATGTTTGGGAGGTCCGCGGACTTGCCACCGGCCCCGGCGATGACGACCTCGAGGCCCCGATCCTCGGCGGTTCTCGCGTAGGCTCGCATGAGATCTGGCGTGCGATGAGCCGAAGTGACGTAGGTCTCGAATGTGAATCGTTCGGCCGGGGGATCCTCGAAGTCGGTCTGTTCGGCAAACCCCAGTTCCTCGACGAAGGCGTCGTACGCCCCGCGTCGGGGGCCGCCGGTCAGCATCACCTTGAGGTCGGAGTCACTGCCCATGACGATGCCCACGTCGGGTGTCTCGGCGGCTGGGCGGTCTTGCTTGGCTTCGCGGTGCAATCGGTCGATCAGGTCGGTGACGGTGTCGGTCATTGTGATCTGAGTTTCGCGTGCGGTGGGTGGTGATTGCCGGTTCCTGAATACCACCGGGGGACTGGGACCGCCGTCCGCGACGGCAGTCGATCAGTTCGACTCCTGGTCGGTCTCCCGGAAGGTGACAGCCTCGCGCAGCCGCCGGGCCCGCTCGAGGATCGCCTCGGGCTGTTCGGTCTCCCCGCCAGTTACGGTCACGTGCCCCATCTTTCGCAGGGGACGAGCTTCCCGCTTTCCGTACCAGTGGAGGCTGGCCGTGGGCTCCTCGAGCAGGCGCTCGACGTTCGCGAGTCGGGCCGGTGTGGTCGTATCGACGTCCGCCAGCAGGTTCGTCGACGCCGTGGGCGCGCGGAGGACCGTCGATCCGAGCGGCCAGCCCAGGACGGCCCGCGCGTGCTGTTCGAACTGGGAGGTGTGTGCCCCCTCGATGGTCCAGTGCCCGGAGTTGTGTGGCCGAGGCGCGATTTCGTTGAGTAAAATCTCGCCGGCGGGAGTCTCGAAGAGTTCGATGCCGTAGACGCCCCGGCCGTCCATCACCTCGAGGACGTCTTCGCCCACCTCACGGGCCCGTTCCAGAACGGGTTCACTCGAGCGAGCGGGGACGATGGTCTCTCGCAGAATTTCCGCCTCGTGGACGTTCTCGCCGACGGGGAAGGTGGCGGTTTCGCCGTAGCCCTTAGCAGCGATCACGGAGATTTCGCGTTCGAAGTCGACGAACGACTCGACCATCGCGGGGCCTGCAACGGCCTCGAGGGCGGCCTCGGCGTCGTCCCTGGACTCGACGGGGACGTTGCCCCGGCCGTCGTAGCCGCCCGTTCGGGCCTTGAGCATCACGGGTGCGCCGTAGTCGTCGATGGCCTCGCGGATGTCCGCAGCGTCCTCGACCGCACGAAATGGTGGCACCGGAATTCCTGCATCGGCGAGTTCTCGCTTCTGGACGAGTTTATCGTGGATCGTCCGCAACGTCGCCGGGTCCGGATGGACTGGGACGCCCGTCGCCTCTCGGACGCGCTCGAGGGCGTCCTGGTCGGCGAGCTCGATCTCGAAGGTGAGTACGTCGGCACGTTCGGCGAGGTCGTGGATCCGTTCCTCGTCGTCGAACGCTCCAACGAGCTGGTCGCGAGCGACGCCCGCCGCCGGACAATCAGGTGTCGGATCGAGGACGATCACCTCCACACCGAGGGGCGAGGCCGCTTCCGCCAACATCCGCCCGAGTTGTCCGCCGCCGACGACGCCAATCGTCGGTCCCGGGGACTCGAGTGTCGTCATGAGCGCGGGTTCTCAGCCGCCGGGTAAAAGGATTCTGTCAGCGCCCGCGAATCGTCTCCGGTCGCCATCCCATCACTCGACCCCGTCACGTCGATCGTAGATCTGCACGGCGCGGTCCTGCCGACTCGAGACGCCGTTAGGGTTTCGCGTGGACGTCCGGTCGGCGTATCGAGCACGCAGTCCGTCAGCGACGCCACGGCCGGTTCCCTTGCAGACGTCGACACCGTTGCCGAGCCAGTTCGTCGGCGTGGCCTCGCCGGCTACCACGCCCCGGAGCGCGCTGCCCGCGTCCCGAATGGCGCTACACGCGATGTGCCCGAACACGGACGGTCGCGGGCCGTAGTTCTTCGTCAGCCGATAGCCAAGCGAGCGGTACCGGTCGCGCCAGTCGATTGCCGCTCGACCGCCGTCGGTCCCAACGTCGCTCCGGACGGCCATCTCCGGGTTCCAGGTGACATCGAAACCAATGCCCGATACGCGATGTGAACAGTCGATGGCGTCGTTCGTCGGGACGTACTCGTCGAACCCGTCGAGTGCCTCGAGGACGGTGCGGTCGATGGCGACGTTTGCCCCCTCGAAGACGGTTATCGGTCGACCGACAGTGCTCGATGGCGTGGTTCCGCGGTCTGACCGTCGCCCACCACCCTTGACCGGACCTGTGAGCACGTCAGTGTGTCCCTCGAAGGCGTTCGCGATTGAATCGTACCAGCCCGGTTCGACGACGTACTCGTCGCCCAGGAAGGCCACGACGTCCCCGGTCGAGAGTTCGAAACCGGTGTTGCGAGAGACGTTGGCCGTTCGATCGGAAATCTCGACGAGGACGTCGACGTCGTCGCGCTCGCGAACGGCGCCCGTCGTCCCGTCGGAGGAGGGGCCGTTGACGACGATACACTCGGTGTCGTCTGGGCACTCAGCAGCAACCCCGTCGAGACAGGAAAGCAAGTGCTCTCGATCGTTCAGCGTCGAAATAACCACCGAGAGCCGTCGATCCATTGTGGGATATAGAGACGACCACACCTAAAAATAGACGTGGTTTTTCGCAAGTTTGTAGTAGCAGTTGACAGATCGCTACAGCCGAACGTTCCAGTAGGAGACCGACATCAGATGATCGGTGAGCGGGACTCCCCCCGCCAGTCGGTCGACGGTTCGAATCGATGAGGCCAGGGCGTTCGGGATGGCCCGGTAGAGACCGTACGGGACGAGGAAATCGTCACTGACATCGACCAGTTCGAGTTGGTTCTTCGCCAGCAGGACGCTCACTTCACTCTTCGAGTACAGTCTCGAGCCCATCGGCAACGCCCAGTTGTATACGCTGCGGGCGCTGAACCGGTTGAACGTATCGAAGACGATCTGTTCGCGTGCGACCCGGCGCATCTCACTGAGAAACGCCTCCGGATCGTCCGCCAGGTGGAAAAATCGCATCGCGACGACCGTATCGAAGTGATCGTCGGGGAAGGGCAATCGACCTGCATCTCCCCGGAGAAACGCGAGAGTGCCCGAGAGATCGGCGTGGTATGCCTTCTGTCGTCCCTGCTGTAACATGGCGGCGGAGATATCGAGTCCGACGACGTTTGCCCCCTCACTGGCGAGCATCACGGTGAACCGCCCGGTACCACAGGCGATTTCGAGTACGTCTCGTCCCTCGAGCGGACCGACCGCCTCGAGGACGGCTGCCTTCTCTCGGCGGTCGATGAGTTGCCCGCCCCGCGAGAAGCGCTTATCGTCGTACTCCTCGGCGATGTCGTCGGCCTGGTACCACTCCTGTCCTTTCACACTGAGCGAATCTACATTGCCCCGAGGATAAAACGATACTGGAGTCGACTGAATAGCCGGGCCGGTACTGAGTGGTGACACCACCCCCGAAAATGAAACCCAGCGAACATCCGACCGCGACTGCTCGAGGGTTGTGCCATCGACCCCGACGCAACCGTCCGTTCGGGCGCAACGATTATTCGGCAATTATTTTTTGTTTGGAGGGAAATGTTACCGCATGTACACCGTACTCGTGGCCCTCGATGGAACCGACGACCGCGCCCTCGTACAGGCAGCGGCCATCACCGCCCTCCCCGACGCGAGCAACGGCGTCAAGGCCGTGCTCGTGCACGTCTTCGAGGACAATCCGGAGGGTGCCTCCGTCCACCGCCTCTCGGGCACGATGCGGGCTGTCGAACGCCTGGAGGAGGCCGGTGTAACGCATGAGCTCCGCGAAACCAGCGGCGACCCGGCCATCGAACTCCTCCGGCTGGCTGACGAGATTGGCGCCGACGCGATCTGTGTCTCCGGCCGCCAGCGAACCCGGACCGGCAAAGCGCTGTTCGGCAGCGTCACGCAGTCGATCCTGCTCGAGGCGGATCGACCGGTAATCAACGTCGCCGCGGAGTGAACGCACCGGCCCGACACACCAGTCGCTGCGCTATTCCCCGCTCGCAATCACTCGATCTGGACGAATCCGGATAATAACGCGCTCGCCGACCTCGTCACCGTGGTGGGGATACTCGTCCCGGCCGAAGTACCGTCGCGTGAGGCGATCGATGTGCTCGACGGCTCCGTCGGCAGTGACCGTCTCGACGGTGCCGCGAATCGAGAGATAGCGGTACGGATCTTCGGGATCGGGTATCGAGACGCCAACCTTCGGATTCTCGCGGACGTTTCGCTCCTTCTGACGGTTCCGGGCGGTGTTGACGAGGACGTATCCCGCGTCGTCGACGTCGATCCACACCGGAGTTACCTGGGGTGTCCCGTCGGGCATCATCGTGGCAAAGTGAGCGACAGTCTCGCGCTCGAAGAGGTCCATGAACGCATCTGGAATGGCTTCCATACACTATGCAGAACCGCCCGAGGGAAACCTTCTTTGACTCCACATAAGTATGTGCCTTATACACCTATTACAATTTGAAGTATCCGTATCCACATATAGGGAAGGTTTACGATCACTTCTCCCACCGTGTGATGTATGAGCATGAGTACCGCCGACGACCGTGCCGTAGCCGCCGAAGAAATCCTATCAGAATCCGAATACCGCGACCGTCTTCGTGATCTGCCACCCAGCGCGAAACTCGTCGCCAAGGTGCTCGAGTCAGACTCGCCACTTTCTCAGGGCCAGTTGGCCGAGGAGTCGCTCCTGCCGGATCGCACCGTGCGCTACGCACTCAACCGCCTCGAGGACGTCGACCTAGTCGACTCCCGATACAGTTTCCGAGACGCCCGAAAGCAGGTCTACTACCTCCGACACTAGGCCGGAATCATGGGCCAGTAGCAAGGTACCATCCCCGAACGGATCATCACTTTATCGGATCGGTGTGACGCATTGTATCACACCGTGGCCTTCACCACACTCGAGCCGTGAGTGACAGCCATGGAGGTTTCACGCCACCCGGTTTCGGTCCCGACACGCCCACCGGGCGGGCGGACGAACGCGTACGTGATCGGTGCGGACCCAGCGCTGTTGCTCGATCCTGCCGGACGGAGTGACGCGCTCGATCGAGCGGTTCAGGACCGAACAGTCGGGCACATCTGCTGTACCCACACCCATCCGGACCACGTCGGCGCACTCGAGCACTACGCCCGGGAGACCGACGGAGCGGTGTGGGCACTTCGTGGCCGTGCGTCCAGTTTCGAGCGCGCGACGGGCGTTCGTCCCGATCGCACGATCGGCGATGGCGGGACGCTCCCGTGTGCCGAAGGACTCGAGATCCGGTACGCACCGGGTCACGCCAGCGATCACGTGATCGTCCACGCGAAAGCGGCGGGCGTCGCGTTCGTCGGCGACTGTGCCGTCGACGAGGGGAGCGTCGTCGTGGGCGCACCGGATGGAGTGATGCGAGCGTATCTGACGACGCTCCGTCGCCTCCGTGCCTGGGACCTCGAGCGGCTCTATCCCGGTCATGGGCCCGTCATCGACGACCCCGAGGCCACCCTCGAGCGACTGCTCGCCCACCGCCTGGCCAGGGAGGAGCGGGTGAAGGAAGCCGTCGAGGAGCGGCCAGCGGACCTCGAAGGACTCCTCGAACGGGCCTACGACAAAGACTTGACGGGCGTCGAGGACCTGGCTCGAGCGACCGTGATGGCCCACCTCGCGAAACTCGAGCGCGAAGGGCGAGTGTGCTGGGAGCCGGCTCCCCGCTGAGGGAGCGACCGAAGCCGACCGACTTTTCGTGGTGGCCACCCTCGAATCGGGCGTGACCGATCCACTCGTCGCGGAACTCGACCGTGCTCGCGAGCTGTCAGTCGCGGACCTGGCCGACGCCATCGAGTCGATCGGGTTCGAGTGTACCCGCTGTGGAGCGTGCTGTCGTGGCCACGGTGATGACGAGCACACAGCAACGGTGTTTCCCGGGGAGGTTCGGACGATCGGGGATTCGATCGCAGGGACAGCCGACGAGGGGGCGACGGCCGTCGATCACGAGCCCCACGGGAGCGAGCAGGTGGGTGACGATGAGACTCGGTCAGTCCCTGACGATACACAGTCCGACGGCTACGACACGCAGGCCTACGACTGGCGTGACGTCGCCCGCCCGATGCCCTTCGGCCTCGAGGGCGACGAGCTCGAGGGTGAGACCTTCGAGTGGGCACTCCAGACCGACGGCTGTGGGAACTGCACGTTCTACACGGAGGACCAGGGCGTCGGCGCCTGCACAATTCACGAGGATCGCCCGCTGATCTGTGCGACCTACCCCTTCAGCGTGGCCCTCGAAGGGACGAGCCAGCCGATGGGTGACCCCGTCGACGAAGACGGCGTGGTCCGGGCCCACGAGTGTGAGGGGCTCGGCCGCGAGATCTCCAGGGCTGATGCCGAAGCCCTCGCGGAAACGCTCAGGGAGCGGGCAATTCGCGAACTCCAGGAATCGATCGCCCTGCTCGGGGCGTACGAACCCGTCGATACCGACGAACCGATCGTGGTGCACGACTCTGAGGGCCCGAAGTCCGCCGACGGTCGGCCCCTCACCGACGGCGACAGTCCTCGGTGACACGAGGCCCTAGCGATTGAACACCACGAGTGTCGCTCCCGAGAGGAGAACCATCGACGCCCCCCAAAGCAACCAGAGACCGACGCTCTCGAGGACGTAGACCGGCCACAGCGTCACCACGAACAGCCCGGTGAGCCCCAGGGCGGCCGCGGTATCGGTTCGGATACCGGCGACCGTGGTCGGCTTCGGTCGATCAGCCGACTCCGATCGGTCGCCATGCTCCTCGCCACCATCACTCGAGGGAGTAGAAGCCGCGGTCTCCGGCCGATCCGTGCCGTTACTCCCCATAGCTCACGCGTCCCGCCCGAGTTCGGCCAGCAGGTGGCCGACGTGAACTCGGTCGTTCGCCCCCTCGGTCATCTCGAACTCCACGTCGGCCGCCAGACGGTGGATGCGTGCCAGTTTCTCCCCCTGGTAGCGCTTGCGGGCCACGGACAGGATCGCCGCGAGCACTTCACCGCCGTCGAGACCCTCGTCGACCAGCAGGTCGTCGAGCGTCGACCGTGCATCCGTGAACGCCCCCGATTCGGCATCCGCGAGCATCGACTCGACCTCGTCGTCGTAGCCGACCGTCCCGATGGTCTCGTAGGCGGCCGACATGGTGACTTCGCCTTCGGTCTCGAACGTGGTCTGGGCAGCCAAAATCGCTCGCCTGAGATTGCCATCGGCGTAGCCCGCGATGAACTCGAGGCCATCCTCGTCGGCGGTGACGCCCTCGGCCTCGACGATTCGCTCGAGGACGGCGACGGTCTCTTCGCTGGTCGGGGCGCGAAGCGAGACGGGGAAACACCGCGAGCGAATCGGTGGGATGAGTTTCGTCGGTTGACGCGTGGCAATGACGAACTGGGTCGTCCGGTGGTGCTGTTCCATGATCCGGCGCAGGGCCTGTTGAAAATCCTCGCGGACGTCCTCGGCGTTGTCCAGCAACACCGTCTTGTACGATCCCGAAACGGGTGCGTAGCTGGCCGATTCCTTGAGCACGTGGTTGATCATGTCGCGTTTGGACATGCTCGAACGACCGACCAGAAAACTCACAAACCGCGGATCGTTTTTGATCTCGGTCTTCGTGCGCCCGAAGAAGTCAGCGACGTTGATGACGACGAGGTCGGTTTCGACCTCGCCAGGCCGTCGGTTCGCTGCCCGCTGTGGGTCCTCACCGCTCGCGCCATCGCGGCCGGAACCGACGTCTGGGGCCTCCCCCCTGTCGCCCGCGTCGTCCACCGCACCGGGTTCCGCCGCCACACCACCGTGTGCCGCCGCGGCCAGCGCCTTCGCCGCGGCCGTCTTCCCGCTTCCCGGCGGTCCCTGCAGGATGAGGTTGATCGGCTCCTCGACGGCCCGTTCGAGGTAGCGACGAGCGTCGTCCTGGGGGAGTTCCTCGAGAGTCGGGGCGTGGGCCTCGGTCCAGAGCGGCGCGTCCATCGGCTGTGGGTAGGCCCGGCGGGGGTAAGAATCGGTCGGTTGGTCGCCCTCGAGCGGGTGGCCGACAGCCACCGTGGCGGGCCTATTGCTCGGGTACCCCGTCGGCCGGGGTCGGCACGGGGGCCGACACCGGTTCGCCGTCGATCGTGATTCGCTCAGCGTCCGGGAAGCCATCCGTCTCGTCGTACCCCACCGAGGAACCGGCGTACATCACGACGGCGACCGTCTCGTTTTCGTCGGCCCCCGCGATGTCGTACTCGATGGGAACGCTGTCGTGCTCGCCCGCGGAGAGGTTCTGGCTCGTTCCCCGGACGCTGTCTGACTCGTTTTCAACGGTCAGGAAGCCATCGAACGGCAGCGTTGCGTTGGCTGTCACCGCCGTGTCGTTGGCATCGTCAACCTCGAGGTGTGGCTCGATCGGGTACTCCACCGCAATGTCGGTCTGCCCACCGTCCTCTGGCGTGTAGATCCCGATGGTTCGCTCGCCCGGCTCGATTCCGCGGGTCTCGAGCGTGAACGTGACCGAGGCGGTTTCGCCGGCCTCGAGGTCGAGCAACTGTCGTTCGAACACCCGTCCATCGACGCGGATTTCGACCCCCTGTCTGGTGTCGACCGTCGTCGGGTTCGATACGTCGGCACTGAACTCGACGGAGTCGTTCGTCGAGGCGTTTGTCGGTCCACTCACGTTATCCACGAGGAACGAATCGCCGGCGAGTTCGCCGTCGGTCGCCCCCTCGGCCAGCGTGACACTCGCGGTGTCGCTCACCGGGTACCCGTCTGCGACGTACGGTCGATCCTCATCGCCGTCGGTTTCGTCGAAGGCATACGACTCGTCGCCTGTCGTGTCCTGGTGGGCGGTCGCGGTCAATCGCCCGAGTAACTCCACCTCCTCGTCGGCCTCGATGGTGACGTTCTCGTGGGCTCCGGCATCGAGGTATCCCGACACGGCGAGGGTCTCACCGGCGCTGTTGGTGATCACGACGAACCCGCCGTCGGAGAGTGACACCGAGTCGACTTCGACGACGGTCCCATTGGTGGTCTGCTCGTCGAAGGTGATCGACGCCTGGGGCTCCTCGTCGACGCCGAACATTGCCGGTGCCTGCCCAATGACCATGCCCGCACCGACAACGACGGCCACCGCCAATACGATCGCAGCCAGCAATTTCAGCGAACCGAAGTCGGGGGTGCGGGTCATTACCTGGTTCTCGAGGGGTACGCCGAGTGGGGCATAAAATGGCACCGGTCGTTCGCCGGCATGGGTGGCGGTAAGCGGTGATTACTGCGGGCCCCCGATTAAGTCACAACATTGACAAAACTTGCGATGGCAGTGCCCAGGATCCGTTTGGCGGAGACAATCGGCGGGTCGTGCGTGGTCGGTTATGACAGGCCGCCGCGTGTCAGCGTGGCGAACCAGGTGTCGGTGTGGCGACGTAGAGGGCGGAGTAACGCTCTCCCTACCGTTCGGAACGGGTGATATACCAAAATCGATGATCGTCATGGCCTGTGACAGCGCCGCCGACAGGGCCACCGGAGCGAGTCGTGCTCGAACAGTATCCGGTCGCCAGCGGCGGAACACCGGAAAATCATGGTCACCACATCCACTCCAGCGGACGCGTATCGTTCAGGAGCCCTCATCGCCGGCGTCGTAACCATCGTCGCTATCCTCTCAGTCGGTTTACTTCTCGTGGCCGGTCCACTCGAGCAGTCCTCGAGCACGACCGGCGATAACGTCAGCGAGCCAGCTGTCGAGTATCCGGTTCCCGAACCCGGCGACGAGTGGTTCGAGGCCGAAGCCGCTGACGGCAGCTGGATCAGTTACATCAATCCCCGTGACGAGTACCGCAGCCCCTACCTGGGGGACGGCTCGGGGAAGATTTGCGTTACCCTCCTCAATGAGGCCGGTGACCCCATCCTCGGCGAAAGCGTGCCCAACACGACGGTGACCGTGCCAACAGGCGAGTCACTCGAGTGGCACACGGGCGCCGATCCGATGACGGTCCAGTACCCACTCACCGACCACTACGAGCGGCCACTCGACGCCGATCAGTTCGGCACGACCGACGAGCTGCCCCAGGGAGACGGCTACCTGGACAGCCACTGCATCGAAATTCACGGCATGCCGGATGACGGCGGCACCGTCGAATACGGCGAGGCCACAGTCACCGGCGAACACGCTGAGGACATCGAACTGGTCGGGTACATCCAGCAGGACGGCCAGTCCTGGGATACAGACGTCGATCCGATCGCGGACGCAGTGTCCTACGAGGAGGCCGGTGGTGGCTGGGTCTACGAACCCGCCCACTCCCACGGCCAGGCAGTCGTCGTGTTCCAACTCACGGGCGACGCCTCGAACGCGAGCGAGGGAACAACTGACGACGGATCCGGCAGCGACGACTCGAGCGGCGGTGCAGATGACGACTCGAGTGACGGCAGCGGCGGCGATTCAACTGATGGCACCGACGACGACTCGAGCAGCGATTCGGGTGACGACTCGAGCGATGGCACCGACGACGACTCCAGTGCGGATGAGTCACCAGCCAACGAGACTGCAGACGATGGCGGCGACGGGTCCGAGAGGAACTCGACCGAAACGGCTGACGACTCGGCGCAAGCCGACGACGGGCTCGCTGGCTTCGACACCATCGTGACCATCGTCGCTCTAGGGGCGATCGTCGTCGCCTCGCGGCTCTGGACACGCCGTTCCGGCGACGCTGGCTGATACCGCCGCAACAGGTTCGTTCAAGTGTGGGAGGTCCCTCCAGGAGAACACGAATGGCACCGTTGCGTCCGGACGGCGGGACCGACGACGATGGTGACGGTGACAGCGACGCCCAGCGATGTGAAGCGTGTGGCCAATCGCTCGCCGAAGCCACCCACAGACGCGTGGTCTCTGCGGTCGACGAGGACCAGGTCGTCCATCACCAGTTCTGCACCGAGGCCTGTCTCGAGACCTGGCTCGAGTGAGAGAGAACTGTAGCCACGCGATTTCGAGCGTTGGCCCGCACAATGGAGCTGCCTCGTCGCGTTTATATCGCCGGCTGGCGAACCAGGGAAGCATGGATCCCTTCGAGACGCGTCCGGATCGCGAGGCAGAGGTCGTCCTCGTCGGCCGCTCGAACGTCGGGAAGTCGACGCTCATGCGTGAACTGACCGGCCATCGATTCGAGACCGGCGGCAAGCCCGGTGTCACTCGCGAACCGAACCACTACGACTGGGCATCCGAGGACTTCGTCATCACTGACCTGCCCGGCTTCGGGTTCATGAGCGGCGTCGAGGCCGATCGTCAGGAACAGATCAAAACTGACATCGTCCAGTACCTCGAAGCCCACGCCGACCAGGTTCTCGTCGCCATCCTCGTGGTCGACGGCAAGAGCGTCATCGACATCATCGACCGCCACTCGAGGCGCGAAGAGATTCCATACGACGTCGAGATGTTCCACTTCCTGCGAGAACTCGACGTTCCGACGGTCGTCGCCGTCAACAAGATGGACAAGGTGGACGATCGGGACGACCGACTGGACGAACTGTGTGACCGGTTGGGCCTCCTCCCACCCTGGAAGCAGTGGCAGGACACCATCGCCCCCATCAAGGCCAAGTCCGGAAAAATCGAGTCGCTCACGGCGGCCGTCGGGACGCACCTTCACGACCAGAAACGCGACGATTTGCTCAAGTTCTTCTCCTGATACCACCTGACGAGTCCTCGGGCTCAGGTTCTCAGCCATCGAGACGCTTTCGCATTTCCCGGCACTCCAGCACGACGCCCTCACTCGTCTCGTGCTCGACCCGGGGCCCGGGTTCCCAGCCTCGACGCTCGTAGAAGCCAACGGCGTTTGTCGACGCGACCAGTCGAAGCGACTGGTGGCCAGCCCCTCGGGCACGAGCCTCGAGACGCTCGAGGATGGCCGTCCCCAAGCCCGTTCGTGCGTGGTCCGGGTGGACGTAGACGGCGCGGACCGCAGAGTCATCGAGCTCGAAATGGCCGAAGCCGACGACGGTCCCCTCTCGCACGGCAACCAGGAAGTGACCGTCACCCTCGAGGGGATACCCCGCTGGATCTTTCCCGCTGGCCCAGGCGTCGACTTGCTCGTCGTCGTAGGCGGTGGGGCCGTGTGCGCGAACGGCCGCCTCGTGCAGTCTTGCCACGGCTTGCCGGTCCGCGTCCCGCGCCGGACGAACCACAACTGCATCGTCGGTCATGCGCGGACGACGGTGGGGAAACCAGACAGGCATTTCGATCGGGCAGTGCTGTCTGCCCGTGGCAAGCGGATACCGGCTTCGCTCGCACCAGACGAAGAGACCACACAATGGACCCAGAACAACGACCAACACAACGGACGCGACGCTCGAGCCCGTTCGATGGGCGGCTCGGGGAAAAGTCCCTCGTCACACGGGGCTCGGTGGGGGTAACAGCTCGTCACCGCCGCCCGTATCCGGATACTGCCTCGAGGGATTTTGGTGTATCGTTTCCGGGCTCGAGTTCTCACGACCCACGTTCTCACGGCCCCGGTGGAACGCTCACAGCCGTTGCCAGGCCGAATCCCGCTCGCGTTCCGCGGCGAGGTCGCCGACTGCAGCAGGCTCGAGGACCTCCGTTTCGGTGACCATCTCGGTTACGGCCTCGGGTGGCGTTCGATCGAATATTGGGTTGCAGACGTCGATCGCCGCCGCGCCGTCGTACACCGCCGACTGTAGACCGGATTCGATCGAGACGCCCGTGTCGCTCGTGATCTTGTCGGCCGCGGCGACGACCGTCACCGGGACGCCCTCCCGATGGGCAACGAGGGCGAATCCGCGCGTGCCGACTTTGTTGATGACACCCCCATCGCCAGTGATCGTGTCCGCCCCGACGACGAGTCCGTCGACGTCGCCGGACGCCAACAGGGCGGCTCCGGCCGCGTCGGGGAGTGCCGTCACCGGCCGATCGGCCGCCAGGGACTCAGCGACGTCGATCCCCTCCCGTCCCGGCCTGGATTCGGTCACGTACACCCGATCGACGTCGCTCCTCGAGAGAGCGTCGACCACCGTCGCCGAACGCGAGTGCGTCATGACGGTCCCACACAGCAGGTCACTGGCGCGCTCAGCTGTCCTTTCGTCCGCGCGCTCGGCCCGCTCGAGCGTGTCCTTCGCCGTCCGATGAACGCGTGCCCCATCAGGGGCCCGGATCGCCTCGTCGTCTTGATACCGCCCGTTCGTATCCGCCGCAGTTTCCGATTCCGCCTGCAACACCTCGAGCGCCCGCCGTCCCGGATTGGCCGCTCGTACCGCCTCCCCGAGAGCCCGATTGAGGCGATTGCGTACCACCGCCATCGACGGGCGCGCCTCGAGCAACCGCGTGGCCAGACTCGACAGTTCGCGCCACTCCTCGCGGACGTCGACGGTCGACTGAGCGTCGGCTACCCCGTTCTCCTGGGCGCGACTTCCATCTCCGTTCTCATCGCGATCCCCGCCCCTGCCACCGTCGCCATCCCCATCCCGTTCATCCACGACCACCGCCGCGCGATCCCGGAGGATCTCGAGGGCCCGAAGCGAGAGCCAGGCCGCCCCGTGTTCGTCGTCCGCGGTGAGCGACCGAACCGTGGGCGCGACCCGTTCGTAGACGGGCCATCGGCCCGGTGGTGCGTCCCGATCCGCGAGCAGGAGGGCCGTCGGCTGGACCCACTCGAGGCCTGGTTCGAGGGACGAGGACCGGGCGGAACACTCGACCAGGTAGGGGACGATCACCGGTGATGACCGCTCGGTCTTGTCCCCTCTCGGTGCGCCCCTCCACTCCGCGCCCAGTAGCGCGAATTCTCCACCACGGCGAACGAGGTCGCAGGCTTCCGACTCGAGCCCCGTCTGCACCTCGATGACGTCCCATAACGTCGTCTCGGGGTCGGCCTCGGCGGGTGCCCCTGGCAGATCCAACCGACCTTCGCCGTCGACGTCGTCGGGGGAGTTCGGTTCGTCACCACAGGCGAGGCGAGACCGACGCGTCAGGAGGACCGATCCACGGTGGCGGATGACGGCCACGACTAGCGGCGTCTCCTTCATTGTCGCGTCTACGCACCGGTGGGAGGAATCGGTTTCGACACGCCCGGCCTGGCCTGTCCTCGAAGTCCAGTTCTGTGGAACCCCCTTCTCCATCTCTCGTGTCGTGTGCGACTCACCAACCCACCCCGTGTCAGTCACCCACCATCGTCCACACGCGTCGCCGGTGGCGGTGTCCTTTTGACCCCGCTCGCCAACCCACCAGTATGGAACTACAGGCTGTCCCGGATCTCCCCGAGATCCGGCCCGGTGACGACCTCGCCGCGCTCGTCGCCAACCGGGCCGACGGCATCCTCGAGTCCGGCGACGTGCTCACCGTGGCGAGCACGATCGTCTCGAAAGCCGAGGGACGAATGGCGGACCTCGAGGATTTTCCGGCGGGGCTGCGGGCTCGCGAGATCGCTGGCCGACTCGAGGCCCTCACTGGCGAGGAAAAAGATCCGCGGTTCGCCCAGGCCGTCCTCGAGGAGAGTACCGACCTGGTGATGGAGGCTCCGTTCATCCTGACGGAGACCTGCTTCGGCCACGTCTGTGTCAACGCCGGCATCGACCGATCGAACGTCCCCGACCACGACCTGCTCCTGTTGCCGCGACGACCCACCGAGAGCGCGATGCGGATTCGCGAGGGCCTCGCCGACAACGGCTATCCGGACGTCGCCGTGATCGTCACGGACACCTGCGGACGGCCGTTCCGCCACGGCCAGCGAGGGGTCGCCCTCGGCTGGGCTGGCATGCCGGCGAGTCGGGACTGGCGGGGCGAGCGGGACCGCGACGGTCGCGAACTGGGCGTGACAGTTCAGTCGGTCGTCGACGAACTGGCCTCGGCGGCGAACCTCGTCACGGGCGAGGGCGCCGACGGCACCCCGGCGGTCGTGGTCCGAGACTGGGCGTTCGGCAACCTCGAGGGAAGTGACGAACTCTTCCGCGATCTCGAGGGCGATTTCGTTCGACAGGCACTGCGGGAGTGGAGATACGATTCAACATGAGTGACACCGAAACCGCAACGTGGGGCATCGAACTGACACCAGAGCATCCACCCGACCGCATCGCGGCCCTGGCGAGCCAAGCCGAGACCGCGGGATTCGACGTCGCCTTCGCGAGCAGCCACTACTTCAACCGAGACCCGTTCGTGACGCTCTCGCGAATGGCCGACGCGACCACGGACATCCGACTGGGTCCGGGCGTCGTCAACCCGTTTCAGGACCATCCCGTCGCGCTCGCGAGTCGTACCGCGACCATCGACGAGGTCAGCGACGGCCGTGGCGTCTACGGCATCGGGGCCGGGGATCGCTCAGCCCTGTCCAACCTCGGCATCGAACACGAACGCCCGTTACGGCGCGTCCTCGAGGCCTTCGGCGTCGCCCGGGACCTCTGGGCGGGCGGCACGGTCGACCACGACGGGACGTTCACCGCCCAGGACGCCTCGCTCAACCTCGAGGCGCGGTCGATCCCCGTCTACGTCGGCGCGCAGGGCCCGCACATGCTCCGCATGAGCGCCAAACACGCCGACGGTACACTGATCAACGCCGCCCACCCTCGAGATCTCGTGTGGTCGGCCGACCAGATCGAGGCGGGACTCGCGGAACGTCCCGAGGAGCGTGGAGACTTCGAGGCCCTGGCCTTCGCGAGCGTCAGCGTGGCCGACGACGAGGCCGCGGCCCGCGAGGCAGCGCGGCCACCTGTGGCGTTCATCGCCGCTGGCGCTCCGCCACCGGTCCTCGAGCGCCACGGTCTCGATGCGGAGGCGGTCGAGGCCGTCGGCGACCACCTCGCCTCGGGGGACCTCTCCGAGGCGTTCGGGGCGGTCACCCCCGAGATGATCGATGCTTTCGCCATCGCGGGGACGACCGAAACGGTCGCCAAGCGGTTCGAGCAGGCCCTCGAGCACGTCGACGGCATCGTCGTCGGTTCACCGCTGGGGCCGGACCTCGAGGGCGCGATCGAGAAGGCGGCGAGGGCACTCCAGGTGGCGACGACTCGCGAGTGAACAGGTGGCCGAGGGCGGTTTTGAACCACTGCGGTTCACAACACCAACCGCACCTATTCCGGAGCGAGCAGGCTGGCGAAGGCACCCAGCGCAAGCACGCCAAAGACGCCGACGGCAACCATCGTGAGGAGGCCACCGACGAGCACCAAAAGCGGCGCGGCACCGGCACCCATCGCGACCTCCAGGAACAGTTCGTTCATCTCGATGATGTTGTCGATGATCGTCTCGAGTATCGCGACCGTAATCATACGCGAGGCTTGTGGACGACACTACTTGGCGATACCGATCCCGGAGCTCACCACGTCACGGGTCGGCCCTGAGCGGTGGAACCGAACCGTTCGACGTGTCAGAAACGACGGCCGACGGAAGCGACGTACCGATGCCGAAGACGAACAGCCGCGATCGGATCCCGACAGCCGTCCGGGCGATCAGTCGTCGGCTGGTGCTGCCGAATCGCCAGTCGAGACGCCCGTTCCGGGCCCGACATCGATCTCGAGTGCCGTCAGTTTCTCGTCGGGAACGACGCCGTCGACCCAGCCGCGGTGGTCGTAGTACTCTGCTTTCATCTCCTCGAGTTCACAGAACTCGCCCTCACTGGCGCCCTGACCGGGGACGCCCCCCTCGCCGTCGAGGAAGCGGGCCGGGAGGGAGTCGTCGGTACCGTCGAACCCGGCGAGGTTGTTGTAGTACCGCTCGAGGTTGTAGATCCGTTCGCCGGCCTCGAGCAGGTCGTCCTCGGTGACGTCGAGTCCGGTCATGCCGTTGTACTGCAGAACGTACTCCTCGATGCCCTCGGCGAAGGCATTGAACTTGCAGATGTCGAAGCTGTCCGAGATCGCGTGCAGGTCCTGGAACGCCGCGGTGAGTTCGCCCTTGCCCTCGTACTCGTAGGGATCGACCTTCTCGGGAACGCCCAGGATCTCCGCTGCTGGCGTGTAGGCTCGAAGGTGGCAGGCCCCGCGGTTCGAGGTGGCGTAGGCGATGCCCATTCCCTTCATGCAGCGCGGGTCGTAGGCCGGGATCGTCTGGCCCTTCACGGCCAGGGAGTTGGACTCGGCATCTTTCTTCGCGGCGACGCGGTCGGCACCCTCGGCGAGGAGGTCGGCGAGGTCGTCCTCGCGATGGGCGATTCGCTCGATCATCTCGACCATCGTCTCGGAGTCGCCCCAGTCCATCCCGGTCTCGAGGCGACCCTCCTCGGTCATCTCCATCGCCATGGCCATCATGTTGCCGGATTCGATGGTGTCGATACCCATGTCGTTACACCGGTCGATCATGAGCGCGATGTCGTCACGCTGGGTGTGCCCCGAGTTGGGGCCGAGTGCGAACGCCGATTCGTACTCGTAGGACTCCATCCGGACGTTCATCTCCTCGCCCTTGTGCATCGCCTGCACCTCGACTTCCTTCTTGCAGGCGACCGGACAGGAGTGACAGGTCGGCTCGTCGACCAGGATGTTCTCCCGGACGTTCTCCCCGGAGACCTTCTCGGCATCGAACTCCTCGTCTGGCCAGCCGTCGGCGACCGCACTCGCCGTCGAGGTGTACTTCCCGTTGCGCGTCGGGAGCCCGTCCATCTCCTCGGTGATGTTCATCAGGACGTTCGTTCCGTACAGCGAGAGGCCACCCTCGTTGGGGGCGGTGACGTCGGACTCCGTGATCGCCTTCATCGCCTGCTGGTGGCCCTCCTTGAACGTCTCCGGGTCGGCCGGCTTGGGCATCTTCGTCGTCGACTTGATCACGATCGCTTTCAGGTTCTTGTTCCCCATCACACAGCCGGTGCCGCCCCGCCCGGAAGCTCGGTCGTCCTCGTTGACGATACAGGCGTAGCGAACCTCGTTTTCGCCTCCGGGACCGATGGCCATCATCGAGAGGTTCTTGCCGTAGGAGCCATCGACTTCCCCCTCGAGCGTGTCGCGCGTCTCGTGGACGCCCGTGCCCCAGAGGTGGGAGGCGTCGCGAAGCTCGAGTTCGCCGTCTTCGATGTATGCGTAGACGGGGTCGTCGGCACGCCCCTCGAACAGCAGGCCATCCAGACCGGCCCACTTTAGACGCGCCCCGGACCAGCCGCCGTGGTGGCTGTCGGTGACCGTCCCCGTCAGCGGGGATTTGGTGCAGACCGCGATTCGACCCGACATGGTGACCTGCGTGCCCGAAAGCGGACCGTTCATGAACGCCAACAGGTTCTCGGGACCGAGCGGGTCGACGTCTGCGCCCTGCTCGAAGACGTATTTTACACCCAGTCCACGAGCCCCGATGTACTTTCGCGCGTCCTCGTCGTCGATCGGTTCGTAATCGACCGATCCGGAGGAGAGATCGACCCGTGCAACCCGATCCTGAAAACCGCCAAGTTCTGTCATGGTAAACCCTGTTGATTGTATTGGACGCGAAGCCTGTTAGTCGTTCCCATAACGACGTAACCGGAGTTCATTACGCACGCCGAAGACCGACCCCGAGCACTCCACCGGCGTCCAGGGTTTCCACTCATTTCATGGTAATGGATATCACACACAGTGGCACCCACTGGAGCCATGCCCGTGACCGGCGATAGCCGAAACGAGTCACACACTGATCGCCGACACGTTTGGTGATCTGCTGTGCAGTGTTCGGTGGCCACCGAACGATCACAACAACAGCGCGACGATCGCCAGGATGATGAAGATCAGCACGAATATCCTGGCGATCTCCATACTGATCCCGGCAACGCCTCGGGCACCGACCGCCGCAGCCAGAATTGCGAGAATAAAGAAGATTAGCGCCCAGTACAGGAAGCCACCGCCGGTTTGGATCGGGATCTCGAGCATGGCGTAGGCCACCACAGATCCCAGTATAAACGCCCCCGACCGTCGTATCCGATTTGTGAGGCTAAGCCGCGACTAGCGATCGGTAAGGCTGGCGAACAGTGGGTGGCGACGGATGGGACGACACGGGGGGAAGGTCGGCACAGCGACAACCGGCGAACTCACTCCTCGAGGCGACTGTCGTCACCAAAAAACGCCTGACATAACTTCGCTTCGGCACTGCGAAGGTGCTCGTGGAAGGTCGGTCTCGAGACGTCCATCGACTGGGCCAGTTCCTCGCCAGTCGTCGGACGTGGCCACTCGAAGTACCCGCCGAGATACGCCCGCTGGAGGGACGCGAACTGGCGCTCGGTGAGGGCCGCATCGAGGTTGGCCGCGAACTCCTCGCTGGTCTCTCCGGTGCGTTCTTGCTGGCGGAACGAGAGGACGTCCGTTCCATCATATCGGGACTGGACCGCCTCGACGACACTCCTGACGTTCGTCGAATGGGGGATTTCCAGGGTGATCGACGCGCTCCCATCGTCGGCAACGATCGACCGGACGTTGATCCCTCGCTCCGAGAGCCACGAAACGATGTCGTCGTCGCTCGAGAGTTCGACCAGCGTCCGGTCCTCGCGCTCGACGAGGACATCGAGGGTGGTCTCGCCATCGAACTCGAGGAGAGTCGCACCGTCGACACCGGAGACGGTAAACAGCGATGCGGTATCGTCGCCCGTCCGGTGAACCGAGCGACGATACTCCAGACGACCCCCGGTTGCCTCACTGATGGCGACCGGTGCTAGCGCCGGATCGGTTATCGTGAGTTCGACCGCGACGACGGAATCGGTCGCGAGCATGCGGCTGGTTTCGCGAGCGTTGATCCCGCTGGCGACCGCCCGCGTTAGCGCGGACATGATGATCCGCTCGCGTTCGGAGATCTCGCGCTCGAGTGGACTCGAGACGGTCAACGTGCCGTATTCGACGCCATTGTACACCAGCGGAAAGGCGACGATCGTCGAACCGTCGACCGATTCGACCACGACGGCGCTCGTCTCGAGGCTCTCAGTGACCGGGTGGGGTGTGTCCATCGGCACTGAATCGACCGGTCGACCGGCACTGGCGCGGACTTCGACGGTATCCGTGGCCGGGTTTCGCTCGCCGACCCAGGCACCGTCGTAGGCGGATTCGGCGACGAGCCGTTGACAGACGCGCTCCTCGAGATCCGATCGTGACGTCGACCCGGCGACGGCCGTCGTGACGTCCTGTAACAGTCCCTCGAGACGCTCGAGAATGTACTCCAGTTCTTCGGTCCGTTCCTGAAGGGCGAACTCGGCTTCCTTTCGGGCCGTAATCTCGTTCTGGAAGCCGACGTAGTGGGTCGGTTCTCCGGTTTCGTCCCGGACGGGGGCAATGGTGACCTCGTTCCAGAACGGTGTCCCGTCCTTGCGGTAGTTCTTGACTTCGACCGTCACTGGACGCTCCTCTTCGATCCCAGCGCGCATGGCCGAGACGGCCATCGGATCCGTATCCGGGCCCTGCAGCAGTCGGCAGTTGTTCCCCAGGACATCATCGGCGCTGTACCCCGTCAGCCGCTCGTATGCGGCGTTGACGTACACGAGCGGGTTGTCCTCCATAGAGGGATCCGTCAGCGAGAACCCCACCGGGGCCTCGTCGATCGCTCGCGTCTTGACCGTCCGGTCGACGTCCGCCGGGTCGGCCCCGTCCGTCTGCTGGAGGATGATGGTCGCTCCGTCTTCGCCGCGATGAATGCGCGTCGAGTAGCCATCCACCTCGAGGGAGCCATTGGTGACCGTGCCGATCATCATCTCGTTGATTTCGACGGCGAGGGTCGCCCATCGATCACCGAGGGAATCGGCCGGGTGAGTGCCAACGACGTCTGCAGGCAACTCGAGGACACGGCGGGCGGCAGGATTGGCGTACGTGATCGTCTCGTCCGCGATCATGAACACGGGGTCGACGACGTTCGTGAGAACGGTTTCGGCCGTCCCGACCGAGGATCGCTCCCCCCGGTCGTACACCGTGTCAGTGTCGTCCATACCATAAGCAAGGCTACGTCGCTAATAAATGTGTGTCTTGAACTGATGGTCGGAAGGGTCGGCCAAGACCGTCGAAATGAGAGAGTAGACACCGGGTAGAAGACGACAGGGGATCGTTCCTATAGTAGCCATTGACAGTCGCACACACCTTCGCGATACCCTGACCCATAACCGGCGACGGACCGGCTCTGGCCCCGTTCGTTGTGGGGGTGTGTATATCCGTTCAGTTGTTCCCATAGATGGGAACGATACGCTCTTGACTCTGGCGCGTTTACCTTTGGGTCCATATGGCCACCGACCTCACCTACGACTTCTGGGTACTCGACCTCGACGGGACGCTCGTCGACGTCGAGTGGACGTACACCCGAGAGGTGTTCGATCGCGTGGGTGATCGCCTCGGGCGGGAGTTCACCGACCGAGAGGCCGACATCCTCTGGAACGGATTGAGCGGCTCTCGAAACGCCCAGCTTCGTGCCTGGGATATCGATCCCGCGTCCTTCTGGGACGCCTTCCACGCCGAGGAGGACCCACAGGTCCGGGCCGAACAGACCTACCTCCACGACGACGCCGCCTTCGTCGGCGACCTCGAGACGCCTGTCGGTCTCGTGACCCACTGTCAGCAGTTTCTGGCCGATCCGGTCCTCGATCACGTCGGCATCCGTGACTGGTTCGATACGACGCTCTGCTGTACGGGCGAAACGGGCTGGAAACCCGATCCGACACCGGTCGAGTGCGTGATGAACGAGATGGGCGTCGCTGAAAACGGCCACCGGGGCGTACTCGCTGGCGATGGAGCAAACGACGTCGGGGCAGCCTGGAACACCGGCCTCGACGCCATCCACGTCGAACGCGTCGGCCACGACCGCCGAGGCCGATGCGTCCTGGGCGACTATCGAGTCCGCTCGTTCGACGAGCTCTTCTGAGCCGCTGTCACTTTCCGGTCATCCGTGCACACGGGGTTCCTCATCAACAGCCAGTGCAACGGAACGACGCCGGAGGGACCGCCAACTCGAGGCCACGTCCCCGGTTGCCCTCCAACTCGAGTGAGCGTCAATATAAGGTCACGTCATATGACGGGGTCCCATCTAGGGCGACTAGAGACAATGCAACGAATAATGGATATATAGATAGGACTAAGGCCTGAGGGCGTCTACCACGTGCCATGGAGACGCGGAAAGTGCAACGGCTCGGACCGTCGACGCTGGCGATGACGCTCCCCGCCGAATGGGCCAGCGAACACGGTGTCGAGAAGGGAGACGAGGTGTCCCTCCGTATGGGGGGAAAGGGAACACTGACGGTGATGCCGGAGTCGGCCAATACCGAGGAAACGGAGGCCATCATCCACACCGCCAACCTCGACGCGGACTCCGTCGAGCGAGCCATCGTCGCCCAGTACGTTCTCGGTCGACGGGTCATCCGCATCGAGTGTGCCGACGGGGCCCTCGAATCGGCCCACATCAACGCCGTCTATCGGGCAGAAACCCAGCTCATGGGCCTAGGGGTCATCGAGGAGACGCCAGAGAGTATCTCGATCCGCTGTTCGGTCGATGCCGAGGACTTCACGCTCGACAACCTGCTCGAGCGACTCGAGCGCACGGGCCGGACGATGCGAGGGGAGGCGATCAAGGCGCTGGCACACGGTAACCCGGACCTCGCCCAGCGAGCACTCAACCGGGAGCGCCAGGCGAACAAGATCTTCGTACTGATGTTGCGGCTGATCTTCACCGCCTTCCAGAACCCGAACCTCGCTCGCGCCGTCGACCTCGATTCGGGGTTCCCGCTCATCGGCTACCGCTCGATCGCCAAGAACCTCGAGTTGACCGCGGACAACGCCGAGGACATCGCCGACATCGTGATGGAAACCGATGGCCACACCCTGAACGTGGACACGTCGGTCATGCGTGAGATTCGGGAGTTCACCGAGGACGTCGACGCGATCACGACACTCGCCGTCGAGTCCGCCGTCGAGCGCAGTTACGACAAGACGATCGAGGCCCGGGAACTGTTCCACGGCATTTCCGACCGCGAGCGAGAGATTCTGGCGGACCTCCCGGAGATGGCGAACGAAGACCTGCTCGAGGTTCGCGAGGTGCTTGTGAGCCTCCAACAGACGGCCCAGTACGCCATGCGAAACGCCGAAATTGCGGCGAACCTGGCACTCAACGAGGAGTCAGAACACACGACGATCAAGTGACGCGGGTCCCTGTTCCAGAGCCACTGCTGGAGCACCAGGCCGTTGGTTTTGGTCTCATACGGATTAGTGTCGTCTCTTACCGATGAGTGCCGAACCCGGGCTGGTACTCACCGGTAAACAGTGACACTAAACCGTATCAGCTGTGGATTCAGTGCTGACAAACTCGAACTGGAAAGCCGCCCTCTATAGTAGCCACTGAACGTCATTGCACACACCCTCACGATACCACGGCTCAGAACCGGTCTATCACCGGTTCTGAGTCGACTCGCAGCGAGAGTGTGTAACTCGTTTCAATCGTTACTACAGCTGGGATAGCAGGCGACACTCGTGGACTCGCGACCACGGCACCACAGTGGATACCTGATCGCTGTCCCAACCGCGTCGCGAGCCCGAAAGCGGGGTATTAAGACCGGGCCACGATAACGACTCGAGTATGGCAAAACACTCACAATCGACGGACAAGGGAACGGGACTGGGGCTCGCCTTCGGCGCGGTTGCCTTGCTCGGGGCGATCGTCATGATGATTTCTGCACCCGAGATCGAAGCCGCGTGGGGATTCGCGGCCGCGATAATCTTTGGCGGGCTGGCCATCGTGGGCGTGCACGTCTACAAATAGTACGGACGAGTGCCTCGGGGCTTGACACCGAGGGTGAAGGCCGTCACCTGATTTACACACGTATAAGTGAGTCACAAGCGACGAATACAATATGCAGAGGTCGTTGACTCGGACTCTCGTCTGCCAACTCGATATTGACGAGGGCAGTCCACGACTTCTGACACAAGGACAGCGTGAAGCACGCCGTGTCGTGAACGAAGTCTTCCGTCTTGATCGTGAAGGCTACGACTGGGACCACATCGAAGACCTCG
>Ga0207421_10000159_pt1 | contig 80467 bp, 63 predicted proteins | sample SodLakKL_010_SED_4_FD_187542 | JGI IMG/M metagenome (GOLD analysis project Ga0207421, IMG submission 187542) | Alkaline sediment microbial communities from Lake Tanatar, Kulunda Steppe, Russia - 8KL_010_SED (SPAdes) (version 2) | ecosystem: Environmental > Aquatic > Non-marine Saline and... | reverse complement strand
AATACAAATAACAAATAAATTCCAATTTTTCAAATACTAAATTCAAAACATTAAGATTGCTTTTTTATTTCATAGATGATGTTATTTAGCATCGTTTTTTGGATATTGAATTTTTGTAAATTGGTAATTATTTGAGTTTTGATTATTGTTTTGTGTTCACATAAAAATAATTTAAAAGGTGTTCACGAGCTCACTATGTTACTCCCTTCGGTCGTGGTCTCCCGTTGGTCGGCACGTTCGGTTGTTATTTGTAAATTTCAATTTAGAAATTTAGGTACTATGTAAAAATCTGCGGTAACAATTATCACCCCATTTTAACCAAAATTATTCAAATACAAAAACTTTATATAATACAAAATTTCTTATATTGCACTAACATATCAGGCTAAATATACCAAACCATTAGTAAAAACTATGAACATCAACATACAAACGCCCAGGAGGTCACTAAACAAAGCATTTCTGAAGGTCAAGCCGGAGCGGAGCGATATAGAAAACTTCAAAACCAACCTCACCAAGCTGCTTGACAGGATAAATGAAGACGAATCGGAGGAGTTTCACAAAAACATCGTATCAAGATTCCTTGACAACACCCGGTATGCCGGCAACCACTATATAAACACCAAAGGACGCACCGACCTGGTGATCCACAACGGGCCGGACGCCAAAAGCCCGGTAGGCGTGATCATAGAAGCTAAAAAGCCCACCAACAAAGCAGAAATGCCCGCCAAAGATAATATCAACTCCAAAGCAATGCATGAGCTGCTGCTCTATTACCTGCGCGAGCGTATTAAAAACAAAAACAACGACATAAAACACATCATCGCAACCAACATCTACGAGTGGTTCATCTTTGATGCGCAGGTGTTTGAAAAGCTCTTTGCACAAAACAAGGAGCTGGTAAAAGAGTTTACCGACTTTGAAGAAGGCAGAAAATCAGGCACAACCACCGGCTTCTTTTACAAAGAGATAGCAGAACCTTTCATAAACAGCATAGAAGATGAGATACCCTTTACACATTTTGACCTGCGCAATTATGAAAAATTGCTGCGAGGCGTCGGTAAAACTGATGATACCAAACTGATACCCCTTTTTAAGACCTTCTCACCCCAACACCTTCTAAAACTGCCTTTTACCAATGACAGCAACACACTTGACAAGACCTTCTATGCCGAGCTGCTTCACATCATAGGGTTGAAAGAAAAGAAGCAGAAGAACAAAAAGCTGATTGAACGAAAAGACGAGGGCGAAAGAAGTCTTGGCACACTGCTCGAAAACAGCATCAACCAGCTCGACATCCTTGGAAAAATCACCCGTATGCCTGACCAGGACAGTTATGGCAATGACTATAATGAAAAGCTGTTCAACGTTGCGCTGGAGCTATGCATCACATGGGTAAACAGGATACTTTTCCTGAAACTGATGGAAGCACAGCTTATCAAATACCATAAAGGCGATGAATCGTACGCTTTTCTTAACCTTGAAAAAATTGACAGCTTTGATGAATTAAACAGCCTGTTTTTTAGCGTGCTTGCCAGGCAACCACATGAACGTAACGAGGCGGTAAAAGGGAAGTTTGAAAAAGTACCGTTTCTTAACAGCTCACTTTTTGAACCCTCCGAAATAGAGCATCAAACAATACTGGTAAGCAACCTCAACGACGACCGCACTCTGCCCGTACACCCGCATACCGTACTTAGAGACAGTACCGGCAAAAGAATAAAAGGAGAGCTTACCGCCCTTGAATACCTTTTCAGGTTTCTCGATGCCTACGACTTTAGCAGCGAAGGGCATGAAGAGATACAGGAAGAGAACAAAAGCCTTATAAACGCCTCGGTGCTCGGACTGATATTTGAAAAGATAAACGGCTACAAGGAAGGCTCGTTTTTTACGCCGGGGTTTATCACAATGTATATGTGCAAGGAGACTATCGAGAGGGCGGTAGTGCAAAAATTCAATGATGCAAAAGACTGGAACTGCAAAACCTTTGATGACCTGCGCGAAGATGTCAACCATTTCATACGCAACCACCCGCAAGGCAGGAAAGAGGCACGGGATGAAGCCAATAAGATAGTAAACAGCCTAAAGATATGTGACCCTGCAGTGGGTTCAGGTCACTTCCTGGTGTCGGCACTAAATGAGATCATCGCCATAAAGTACAGGCTGAATATCTTGCAGGACAGAAACGGCACCGCCATTAGCGGATACAAGGCGGAAGTGGTAAATGACGAGCTTATTGTGTCCAAAACCGTGTATGATGATGAGCCGCTGTTTGAATATATTCCCGGTGATGAGGAAAGCCAGCGCATACAGGAAACCCTTTTTCATGAGAAGCAAACCATTATTGAAAATTGCCTCTTTGGCGTTGACATAAACCCCAACTCGGTGAAAATATGCCGGCTGAGGCTGTGGATAGAGCTTTTAAAAAATGCTTATTACAAAAAAGAAACCGGATATAAAGAGCTGGAGACGCTGCCCAATATCGACATCAACATCAAGTGCGGCAATTCCCTCATCAGCCGCTTCCCGCTCGATGCCGACCTGGGGCAGGCTCTCAAGCAGAGCAAATGGACGGTCGACTCATACCGCATGGCAGTGCAAACATACCGCAACGCCGAAAGCAAAGAGGAAAAAAGCCAGATGGTAAAGCTTATCAACGACATCAAAAACGACTTCCGCACCGAGATAAACAAGAACGACCCCAAGGTGAAACGCCTCAAAAAACTGGAAGGCGAGCTCTTCAACCTTACCAACCAGACGCAGATGTTTGAGCGCACAAAAAAGGAACAGGAAGAATGGAACAAAAAGGTTGACAAGCTGACCAAAGACATAGAAAAACTCCAAAACGAAATAGAAGAAATACAAAACAACCGGATCTATGATAATGCTTTCGAGTGGAGGTTTGAGTTTCCGGAGGTGTTGGATGGGGAGGGTAACTTCGTTGGGTTTGATGTGTGTATTGGGAATCCGCCGTATGTTAATTTTGCTAATTTATCAGAATCTGAAAGAAATCATTACAAAAAATATAAACTTTATAAAAACAAAACAGATTTATATGCATTTTTTGTTGGGCTAGCAAGCGATATTAAACAAAGAAAGGGATTAGTCTGTCTAATAATGCCTCATACATGGGTTTCTACTGTAAGCTTTCATCCTTTGAGAAAACTTTTGTTAGAAAAGCTAAATTTAAGTGCTATAGTTGATCTAAATTTTGGAGTTTTTAAAGATGCATATGTAAAAACAGTTATAATTCACAATAGTTACAAGTCTATAAATAGCATCAAAATTTTTGATTATAAGTTTAATTTAAAAGCTGAAGTGCCAAGGGGAAAAATATTAGAGGATAGCGAAGTCAAAATTAATTTAACTTGGAGTACAAAAAAACAAGAGATTTTTGATAAAATCAAGAATGATTCAGTTCCACTTGAAAAGATCATCCATTTTTCGCGAGGCATAAAAACAAGTAATGATGCAAGATTTTTATTTAAAGAAAAAAAGGACAGCGATTTTTACAAAGTTATTCGTGGAAGAAATATTAAATCATTTAAAATTGATTACAATAATGAGTACATCTGGTATAGACCTGATTTAATGAAAGAAAAGGCAGGTTGTTTACCACACACAAAAGAAGTGTTTTTAGTCGCTGAGAAAATCATTACGCAAAGAGTTAATAGCAGCGGGCAACTTTTAGCAACCTATGATAGCGAACAATACTTTTGTTTAGATACTACAAACGTGTCAACCAAAGTATTTGATAGAAATTGCAATTTGATGTTTATAGTTGGAGTAATGAACTCAAAATTAATAAACTGGTGGTTTAATGATGAATTTAAAAATCCAACAATTAGTGGATATGAACTACACCAAATTCCTATAAAAAGAGATGGTTCTTTTGAAAATGAAATAACCGGCGTTGTTTCAGAAATATTATATCAAAAAAAAGCTGACCCATCTGCTGACACCACCACATTAGAGGCAGAGATAGACCGGATGGTTTATGATTTGTATGGATTGACGGAGGAGGAGGTGAGGATTGTTGAGGGGGGTTAATATAAATATAATAATCAATTGATTTAAAATAATCTATATGGGAATAGAAGTAGAAACAATTAGCAACCACAATTTAGACACATCAAATATTAAAGCTTTAGCTAAAGATTTGTCTAACAGGTTAAATGTTAACATTGAATATGGTTACTTTAATTCACCTTCCTATAATAAATTTTTGAAACTAGCGGATAATTCAACTTCAGAGGTTGTTCTTGGCGAAATTATTATTGATAAGAAATTACCTAAACTTTTTCTTGAAGACAATAGATATCAAGTCAAAGAGCTTTATAAGAGATTTGGCATGGATATATTTAAGGAGCCAGAAATTGTAAATAGTTTTATAACTCGTTTTTCAGTGGATGAAGTTATACAAATTCATAAAGAGTACCTGTCTTCCGAGCATTATTCACTCGAATGGCCATCGAAAACCCAGTATTATATATACTATGCTGTAATATATGATCAGGTAGTATTGTACGGTACAGACTATTACGCATCATGGTTTATGTTAGAGGATATATTAACATCCTGGTCATTTGAAGATGATTGTGAGTTTGGTTCTATATTAGAATTTAGAAAGGAAGTGCATAAAATAACTAATTTGTTTGGTGGAACTCATGCATATTATTTTAGAGATGACTTAGAGCCTCAACACATAGGGAGCTCAGTTGAAGATATTGAGTTAGATTGGCAACTGTTTGAAAAAACCATAGAAAACATGTGGGATAAAAAAAGTAGATTCATTGATTTGCCAGAGTATTTTATCAGTGAGGAGTACAGAAACCATATTCATGATAACTATTTTTGGAACTTAATTATTAAAGATGATTTTAGGGATTTAAAATAGATATGATGATATCATTTCAGCTTTTTCGATTTACGCATGTTAGCAACCTAAGATATACCGGCCTTCAATTTAGAGGGCTAACGAACCCCCGCAAACAATCATAGTAAATCAAAAAATCATAGGTAAATCATAGTTAAGACGTATCCCTCCTACCACCTACATCTTTTTTAGCTTTCAAAAATCCGGCAATTTTGCAAACAAAAAACAATTATGAGAAAGCCGGAATTGGAAAAATAGATGTTTGACTACATCCAAAAAGGGGAAAAGCTAAAAATTTTGGTTAAAAGGCACACTAACCGTTCTTTCAAATAATCCAGCTAATCTCCTAAACAAATGATTGCCGTAAATAAAAATTTTTTTACTTTTAAGGAAAGCATAGATGACCTTGGGAATACAATTAAAGTATGTTATTTAATAAAATTATAAAAAGCTAATTTGTCAAAAAATTAAATATAAGGAGGCACTTATATGAAAAGACCACCCACAGATCGAGAAATATTAAAAAAAATTCATAAGCGATACTTAGAGCAATTTGGTAACTTTAAGCGTGGTGATCCGAACAATGAACGTGAGTCAAAAATTTATGTGCCAATTGACTGTGATACGATTGCTAAAGATCTCAATGTGGAGCCAGATATTGTATTTGGTCGGCTTTATTATCATTTGGATAAGAAGTACGGCTATAGGCAAGATGATGGCACTAAAGTACATTTATTTGCAAATAGAGTAGGAAAAGATATACATGCAGTGAACTTTCCTATGTTATCAGCAGTATTAGCAGAAATGCAACAATCATGGTTTCGATTTACTTTACCAATGGTAATCTCAGGTTTAGCATTAGTAATCTCAATAATCAGCTTGGTATGTGATTGAATAAAAAGAAAGCATAGGGCAAATTAATGTAAAAAACATGTTTTCCGGTTTAATACTTAAAGCAATAAAACTTAACATGTTGGATGGATTATGAGCTGTGTTACCTTATGGATAAGGTGATGGTGAGGGTTGTTGAGGGGTAGTGATGGTAGGAATGTTATCGGAGACGCGCCGGCACGTTTTTACCGGGCATGTAGTGGGGAATAACAGATGAGGTTCTATGATTCTGTTATTGTAGACTTGATTAAGAAACATTTAAAGTTTTGAAATTTTTATATGTATATTTGTGTTTAATAGATAAATAAAACAATTATATATTATCAAGGCTTCAAAAATATGAACACAGTTTTATATAAGAATAACATTAGATATTTTGAGCGGCAATATTCAAAAGAGTCTGAAATTGAAAAGTTAGTAGTAAATAATGCAAAAATAATATTTGGACAAAATTCCCTATATGTCGATGCAAAAAAGAAGATTGATAACAAAACTTTTGGTGGAGTGATACCTGATGGTTTTTTGTTTGAACTGTCCGATCCCAAAAACCCGGAGTTTTACATTGTTGAAGTTGAATTATCCAAGCATAGCTTCTTTAATCATATTTTTCCGCAAGTAACAAAGTTTTTTGCTTTTTTCAAAAATACAGGTAGTCAAGGACTTTTAATCGAAAAACTTTATGAAATTTTTAATAATGACCATGAATTAAGAAAAGAGCTTAAAGCTAAAATAGGAAATCGCGAAATTTTTAAATTTCTTAAAGATACAATTGAAAACAGCCAAAATATTCTGATAATCATTGACAATGAAAAGCCAGAACTACCTGAAATAATCGAAACATACACTGACACCTGGGGTAAAATGGTTAAAGTTGCCATTCTAAAAGAATATCATTGCGGTCACAAGCAGTCGGACACTATACTTACCATGACCCCTGACTTCGAAAATATTGAAAATATTGATATTGTTTCTGCAGATGCTGAAGAAATTAACAAACCTTCGGCTTACACCGAAGAATTTCATCTTGATGGAGTTGAAGATCATATCCGGAAACTTTATGATAAAATCAAATTAGAAATGTCTGCCCGGATACCTGCATTAACTTTCAATCCACAAAGATACTATATCTCACTTAGGAAAAAGAGAAACTTTGCTTTTTTAAAAGTAAGGCGTAAGAAAATTGCAATTGTTGCAATGGCTAAAGAACAGGTTATTAGAAATAAAGTGCAGAACCACCATATTAAATCACTAAGCGAAAGTGTACAGAAATTTTATAATGGTGATTGCGCAAGAATAGATGTCATAAATGATAAAAATCTTGGAGAGGTACTTGATTTGTTGAGTGAGATACAGAAATGAAAAAATATTATTTAACCAAAAAGTTGTATTTGAAGCAACCTGAAACTTAACTAACCAATATTCTTTGCTTTTGAGTAGTTCTTTTCTGGTTATCATAACTAATTAAAAAATTGTTATGTTATTGTAACTGCTTATATTTAAATTAGTACAAACTCATGTATTTTGTTTAACTTGAACTAAACTTTTTTTTAAAAAATTAAATTATCTTTTAAAAACAAAACAGTATTTTTAAAAAGTATTTTTGTGGTTTCTTATTAAAATCCTGATCAATCTAAAGCACTTAATATAAATAATATGCCCCAATCCACCATCGAATGGACAGAGACAACATGGAATTCAACAACCGGCTGCACCAAGGTGTCGGAGGGTTGCAGGCACTGCTATGCAGAGGTTATGGCAAAGCGGCTGCATGCGATGGGTGTTGAAAAATATAAAGACGGCTTTCAGGTTCGCATGCATCCTGATGTGTTGAAACTGCCCTACAAGTGGAAAAAGCCAAAAGTAGTTTTTGTGAATTCGATGAGCGATCTGTTTCATGAAAAAATACCCCTGGATTTTATACAAAAAGCTTTCAATGTGATGAACAATAATCCGCATCACGTCTTCCAGGTCCTAACCAAGCGCGCAGAGAGGCTTTTAGAATTAAACAATAAGTTAAACTGGCCGCATAATATTTGGATGGGTGTTACTGTTGAAAACAGCGACGTTGAGCACAGAATCAAGTTATTAAAGCAAACTAATGCAAGAATAAAATTTTTGTCATTGGAGCCTCTTTTAGGCCCATTACCAAATCTTAATTTAGCAGGCATTGACTGGGTGATTGTTGGCGGTGAGAGCGGTCAAAATGCCCGCCCGATGAAAGCCGAATGGGTTGTTGATATACAGCAACAATGCCAAAAAAACGGGGTTGCATTTTACTTCAAACAGTGGGGCGGCAGAAACAGGAAAAAGAACGGCAGGGAGTTGTTTGGAAAAACTTTTGATGAAATGCCTCCATTGGAGGTGTTTTAAAGCCGACTTCTGCCGGAGCGTGTCGTACTGCTGCATTTAATATCCGTGAGCTTCACTCACGGATATTCATGGTCAAGCCCTCCACGCTAAAACCGGTCAAACTATATCACCAAAGGTTATTAGCACCTGCGCACCGGCCGCCCAAACAGGCGGCCGCGAAGGCGTGAATTAAAAAATGGCCGGAAATACGGCAAAGGCGATTGAAAATCGTTTGGTTTATTTATATCAAATCCTTCATAAGCTTATTCAGGATCACATTCGTTATTTCTCCATCAAACGTTATGTAAAGACGCGCTTTTCGGCGCGTCTCACATTGATTGTGCATGAGATTTGTACAGACGCGCTTGTGGCGCGTCTCTTGATTTTTTAAGATTTTGTATTTCTTTGAAATAGGCTTGCTTGTGGCCTTGCCGGCCACCAATATCTTTTTTACCTTTCTCGTCCTAAAAAAAGTTTACAGGTTAATAACTAAATCCTACTATAATTTTACAGTTTATATTTAATCCGGTGATTCAAAAATCCGGCAATTTTGCAAGCAAAAAACAAATATGAGAAAGCGGGAATTGGAAAAATATATGCTTGTTCATATCGAAAAATGGGAAACAATTTTGAGCTAACAGTTTTTTGTTTAGAGGTCCCTATCTGCTCCTCCAAGCCATATAGCTAATCGCCTTAGCGAATTATTGCAGTAAATAAAAATAATTTTTTACTTTTGAGGTAGATGTAGTTTGCCGGAGGGATACCAGTTATCAAACCATAAACTTTAAATATACCTTATTATGGATTCAGACGAAAACAATATTATAACCCACAATCCTTATGAAGAGGGTTATGACTTTTTTATAAATGACAAATGGAAAAATCAATTCCAGTTTCGAATCAGCACTTTCGAAGTACCTTCAGGGCTTTTGTCAAAAGCAATAGAGGTTACAGAGAAATTTCCGGATCGAGAACCCCAAATTTTTGAAGTCTTGTCAGATTTCGAGGCTGATATTGAAGAAGCTGAATTAACTTTAAAGGCAAAGATCAAAAAAAACATCAATCGAAGACATCTGATAGAAGAAAATGGAAAACTTTCTATTGACAAAGAAGAAACATTAAGGGGTAGAATAGAAGAAGCCGATTACCAATCAAACAGCCACTTTAAAGAGTATTTTGTAATTGACGGTAAACATATTACCATCGAACAATTCGTCGAGCTCCTTGAACCTTATCCGAGTTTTAGCTTTAAATTCAAAATCTATGATCCTTCAGAGGAAGTAGATTAATTTGATGTAAGCAGTAACTTGCAAACGTCAATTTTTCGCAACATTAATCACCAAAATTTTATAATGTGAAAATAATAAAGCCGTTAAATTCAAAATTTTAAGTATTTTTGATTTAGTCAATAATGGAATAAGTAATAATGAATGACAATTCAAATACATTATCAATTATCAAAGAAACTGCCGGCAAGTTTATTCCCGGTAGCAAGATACTTCTTTTTGGCTCTCAGGCAAGAAAAGACAATATAAGTGATAGTGATTATGATTTTCTGGTTATTACCAAAGATACATTAGATATTCAAAAAAAGAGGGCTCTTAAATCTTTGATGAGAAAAGAATTAGCAAAATATAAAATTCCGGCTGACATTTTAATTCAAAGTGAAGAAGAGATAAATTTAAAAAAAGATATTCCGGGACATATTGTCAAACAAGCTCTTCATGAAGGGATAAGTCTATGAATGATGCTACTAAAGATTTTATTAAACAGTGGTTATTCAAAGCCAATGAAGATTTGTTGGTAGTGGAAAGACTAACAGAATATGATATTATAGCAACATCTTCAGCATGTTTTCATTGCCAGCAAGCTGTGGAATAATTCTTGATAGCATTTTTAATCGTAAATGGAATTGATATAAAAAAATCACACAACATTGAATACTTACTTTCAGAGTATTCTGATATTGACAAAGATTTTTTAACCCTTTACTCGTTACCCGTCAAAACATAACCCATAAGCCAAAGTTTAATAAACATACAACATAAAACATGCATTATACAAATAAAGAAGTTGATTATTCCGGTAAAATAAAATCTGTTCTTTTTGGTGTAGCAGTCGGGGATGCATTGGGTGTTCCTGTTGAGTTCAAAAGCAGGCAAACACTCAGCAAAAATCCTGTAACCGATATGATTGGTAATGGCACTTATGGACTGCCTGCAGGAACCTGGTCTGACGATAGTTCACTTACATTTTGTCTTGCAGAAGCATTGACACAGGATTTTGACCTAAATGTAATTGCACGAAACTTTATGAACTGGACTTACGAAAATTACTGGACACCACGAGGGAAAGTTTTTGATATAGGTAATGCAACCCAACAAGCCATTTCCCGTCTTGCAAAAGGCGAACAACCTGATTCAGCGGGTGGTTTTGATGAAAACTCAAACGGTAATGGTTCTCTTATGAGAATTTTGCCATTACTTTTCTATTTGCTTGACAAACCAATAAACGAGCGATTCAACATTACAAAACAAGTTTCATCAATCACTCACGGGCACATTCGTTCAGTAATTGCTTGTTTCTACTACCTTGAATTTGCAAAACAAATTTTAGAAGGTAAAGACAAGTTTGAAATATACAGAAACCTGCAATCAGAAATTGCCAACTACTTAACAAGCCTATCCATAAGTCCCAAAGAAATTGAGTTGTTTGAAAGACTTCTGAAAAGCGACATTCGCAAAATTCCCGAAGACGAGATTTATAGTAGTGGTTATGTTTTGCATACACTTGAATCGAGCATTTGGTGCTTACTTACAACAAACTGTTACGAAGAAGCAGTTTTACGGGCAGTAAATTTAGGCGAAGATACAGACACAACGGGAGCGGTAACAGGTGGCCTTGCAGGACTTCTTTACGGCTTTGACAGCATCCCAAAAAATTGGTTAAAACAAATAGCAAGATATGATGATATTGAAAATTTGGCTGAACGGCTTAGTGAAAAGATTCATAGTTAAAGTGGTTTATGGATTGACGGAGGAGGAGATTGGCACCTACGCGCCAGCCTGCCCAAACGGCGGGCAGCGAGGGAGTGAATTAAAAAATGGCCGGAAATACGGCAAAGGCAATTGAAAATCGTTTGGTTAAAAACAAAGCCGGCTATGAGCCGACCGCAGACGATCCTTCAGTTTTCCTGCAATTTTATAAATAATATTGTTTTTTATTTATATATACTTTATATTTGAAGTGTTTAACCCCCTAAAAATTATTATCATGAAAATCTTAAGAAAAATAACAATTTTTTTTGTTGTTGGTTTATTAGCCGCTTCACTTAGTGGTTGTTTTGGTAACTTCAGCCTGACCCGTAAAGTATACGAATTCAATCAAACAGTTACCGACAACTGTCTTGCTCAATCATTACTTTTTTACGGAATGAACATAATCCCGGTTTATTCAGTAGCAGGTACTTTGGATTTTTTCATTTTAAACGTGATTGAATGCTGGACCGGCTCCAATCCATTAGCTATGATGGAAGGAGAGTATGAATATCAGATAGTTGAGTACGAAGATGAACTTTATGCTTTGTCGGCAACTAAGAACAAATTTACTATTTCAAAAATCAACGGTATTTATCAGGAAAAACTTTATGAAATCAATTTTGATGAGGAAGAAGAGAAGTTTTTAGTATATTCATTTACTAATCACTTTCCTGATGACGAGTATCTTGTAAGCAATACATCCCTAAAGGAATAGTATTGAGCTTGCCAGGTTATACTAAAAAAGTGAAGATAAAAAACAAACTCATTAGTGTCCACTAAAATTGTCATTTAAACACAAATAAAGAATGGTATAGCTTGTTTTAGAGGGGTTATTGATTGATAACTATTTGAAATTGAAAACAGCTAAACCCATATAAGTAAAGTTTACTTAATAATATATCAGACTTAAATGCTGATATTTACAAAAATTGATTTTGGCCGTTATTCATAGTTTAATTTTTTAGTGGACACTAATACAACAAACTATAAATTTATTTTTATTTGATCCCGGATTTTTGAGAATAAAATAACAGATATTACCATTCTATACTTTTATGTATCCACTCATCTTGAGTCCATTCGGATGGGTGGGTATCAATGAATACCACCGTAGGCATGATCATACCATCCAGCTCTTTTAAAAACTCCAGCCATTCCTCCCAATTATCTTTAATATCCTTCTGTCCCTGATGCATCATTTGTGTCGGGTCATCTCCCATGGCATGCATATAGGCATCTTGTTGCAACTTTGCAGCTTTTTCCAACAATTCCCTTGCTTCATCCATTCGCCCTTCTTGTATAAGTTGCTGAGCTTGTTTTGACATTTCTTCAGCGGTCATTGCTTTACCCATTTCCGGCTCCAGCTCTTTAAAATATTCCCTGTACAGAGACTCGTCTTTTGTCATATTCTCGCGTTCATCACAGTATCCATAATATCCAATCTCAAGATAACCGTACTGTTCACAAAGATCAGTGTAATCCTTCCGGCTATATTGATCAAGGTTGCTTGCCATATCGCGGAACTTATTGAAATAATCAGATGAACAATAATCTCTTTTAAGGGTTCTGACACATTTAACAGTAACTCCCGGTTTACGCGGTAAAGAATAGACTTTTAATACTGCCACCTCTTTAAATTCTAAATCAATCAAATCAGCCCTGTACTCTTTCCCTTGAATAACTGGCTGCATATCACCTACATTATTACGGTAAAAAGCTGTAACATCTTCAACCGGTAGTGGTGTGAAAAACACCCGTGTAAACATTTCACTACCGCCACCTGTAATACTTCGTGGTGGAAAATCACTAACTTCAATAGCTTCAGGAGGCTCCGGTGCTACAAGGCGTTCTTCCTGGCTTGCCAATGTAATGCATACACAAAAAAGTGCTGCAAAAACAAATACTTTAAAAAAATTTAATCTATTCATTTTTTAATTATTTGGTTTAAAAATCAATTTTATAAGCTAAATTACGAAAATATTAAATTGTTTTAACAAAATAATGCAATTAAAACTAAAAGTTAAAAGCTAAAAACTAAAAGCTTTCAGCTTATACATCCCTTGGGTTGATTATATATATATTTTCTTTTGTGAACATTTTGTTAATAAGGGTTTTATAAAAAGTTTTCTGGAAGATTATGTATTTTTGCCGTCGAATAAAAAATTAACTGCTTTTGATTATGAACAATGACGCTATCATTTTTGATATAGACGGAACGTTATGGAATGCTTCTTCGGCAAGCGCTAAAGGCTGGAATATTGGTTTGGCAAAGCTCGGTATTGATAAAAAAGTAACTTCCGGGCAAATAGAAAGCGTTGCCGGTAATACATATGAAAAATGTGTTGAAATACTTTTACCGGGGCTTCAGGAGCAATATCCGGATTTGCCGGAAAAGCTTAATAAATATGAAATGAAAGCCGTCAAATCTGAGGGTGGTATATTTTATGATGGTGTTATTGAGGGTATAAAAATACTCGCCGGTTCACACAAAATTTTCCTGATAAGTAACTGTCAGGACTGGTATATGAAACTTTTTCTTGAATTTTCCGGCTTAGGGCCGTTACTCACCGGCTTTGACTGTCATGGCATGTCGGGTCAGCCAAAGCATGAGATGCTTACCAAACTAAAAAGTAGCTATTCTTTAAATAACCCGGTATACGTTGGCGACACTGAAGCCGACGAAACCGCGGCAAACCTGGCAGGAATGGACTTCATACATATTTCCCATGGCTTTGGTTACTCCTCTGAAGAGGCAATCAAATTTGATTCGTTTACTGATCTGCTCGATTTTTTTAAGGCACAAAATTAAATTCTGTTTTCCTTATTCCCCTGTCAAATCATAATTACCGGGTTAATAATATCTTAACAAAGTATGCCGTAAATAAAATAATTTTTAATTTTTTAATAAAATGTATCCGACTGGAATGGTTATTGTTTTACTAATGTTTTGTACCGGTTTTTGATTATATTTTTTGTAAAACAAAATTCAATACTTGTGATTAAGCAAAATAAAAATTATTCTCTTTTTTTAGTAGCAATTATGGCGTTTATAATGCCATGCCTGACACCTGTTTCGCTGACAGCTCAAAATATGCGCAAAGTTGATAATAATGCTTTTGAAAAGGGAGAACAACTTGATTATAAATTCTATTATGACAGTTTTTTACCCGGTTATGTAACGGTAGGTGACGGAACTATAGAGATCAGAGAGAATAATGTTGAAATGTTTGGAAGAAACACCATGCATATTGCCGGTACTGTTAAATCAAGGCGTTTTTTCAGTTGGTTCTTCAGAGTCGATAACCGCTATGAAACATATATAGATGAAGAAGCCATTGTGCCCTGGTACTTCATGAGGGATATATATGAGGGTGGTTATGAAAGGAAAGAGGAAACAATTTTTGATCATAACGGAAACAAAGCTTATTTTGAAGATAAAAAAATAAACACAACAGACTATATACAAGATGTAATTTCGGCCTTTTATTTTGCGCGCACTTTTGATTTTTCCAGTGTTCAGCCCGGCGATGAATTTGATGTAAGCCTTCTGTTTAAAGACTCTATTTACACTACAAAAATTATAATGGAAGGCAGGGAAACAATTAAAACAGATATTGGCGAAATAAAAACCATGCGATTTAAGCCTGAAATACTTCAGGACTCAGGATTTAAACAACCCTGGCCAATGACATTGTGGATATCTGATGATGAAAATAGTGTTCCTGTTCTATTTGAATCAAGAGTTATTGTTGGTTATGCCAAGATGGAGCTAACAGGCCATAAAGGTTTAAAACACCCTCTTGCCATAAAAAAACGGGATTAAAAACGGTCAACCTTCATATTTTCAACAAAATGGTAAATTAATAGAGATAATAATATCTTATAAAAGCTATCTTAATTCACCGATTTGGATACAAATAAGCCCTCCGTAAAATGACTCCTCCGGGTTTATATTTGCAAATCCGGTAATGCCGAGTCCCAAAAAAGAGAATGGTGTAAAAAAAAGCTGTGTCTCTAAAGGTAACCCCAGGGTTGTAATGTTTTCACTGTTTGGATTTCCTTTCGCAACAGCTAAACCTCCGGACAATGAAGCAAAACCATATTTCTTTTTTGCTACTCTGCCGTATAAAACCCCGGCATCTATAAAGCCACCACCAGGCAAGCTAAACATTCCAATCTGCCAAATGTATGCAACAGAACGAACAGAAAATAAATGATAGTCTTTTTGGTAAGACAAATTAGCACCAAACGCTATCCCATCATGTTGCTTGCTGCCTCCCACGCCTAAACCGGCTTTAATCCAAAACAAATTATTTGGGTGGTCATTATTAGGGGAAATTTCATTATTTTTTATAGTAAAGACATTTTCGGAAATACACAGTAATGTCAAAATCAAAAAAAATAAAAAAACATTATTATTTATGTTTTTAAATCTCATAAACACGAAGTTTTGCAAATAACCGACACATTATCAGCTGGTTGTCAAACATCATCTTCTGTATTTACAAAGATATAAAAACTTGCAAAACAAATAACAGATTTTCTGAGAAGAAGTCGGTATAGATAAATTTATAACCTAGTTATAATAGCGATAACAGCTAAATATTATCAGGTTTTCATTTCTTTAACAGAAGGGCGTGGCATCAGCCCGGCTTTTTCAACAATATCCGGAACGCTCTTTTCGCCACCTATAGCCATAAGATGCACTCCGTGTACCCCTTCCATACTTTTAATTTCTTCAATTTGTTCAAGGGCAATTTGTATGCCTTCAGCTTTTTGATCTTCAGCCTTTTCCATCCTTTCAATAATGTCGCCGGTAAAGGAAATACCTGACACATTATCCTTCATGTATTTAGCCATTCGTGCTGATTTTAAAGGTGTAATGCCGGCAAGGATATAGACTTTTTTATGCAGATCTTTCTGTTTTACTTCTTCCATCCACTGTTTAAATCTATCCATATCATAGATCACCTGGGTTTGAATAAAGTCAGCTCCTGCCCTGATCTTCTTTTCCAATCGCATTACCCTGAAATCAAGAGGCTCAGCAAAAGGATTTGCTGCTGCACCAATAAATATTTTTGGTTCTACAACAGGACCTTTTTTGCCGTTTCTGATCATATCGCCACATTCAAATTGTTGCTCCTCCCTCATTTTATAAAGCATATTAATGAGTTGAATGGAATCAATATCAAATACATTTTTTGCCGTCGGATGATTTCCAAAAGACTGATGATCACCTGACAAGCATAATATGTTTTTAATACCCAGTGCAGCCGCACCCAGCACATCACTCTGGATAGCCAGCCTGTTTCTGTCTCGTGTGGTAATTTGTATAACAGGCTCCAGTCCTTGTTCAAGAGAAATAACCCCCGATGCTATTGAAGACATGCGCGCAATAGCAGTTTGGTTATCAGTGATATTAGATGCATCAACATATCCTTTCAAAGACTTTGCCTTTTCAATAATATCATTCTTGTCGGCGCTTTTTGGCGGGCCCAATTCGCCGGTTAAAGTAAACTCACCTGAGTACAAAACCTGTTCTAAATGACTATCTGAGCTTGTTTTGTTTTTGTCCATGAATATTATGTTTTTATATTTACTAATTTATGATTGACGGCCAGTGGTTAAAGAGTAACAGATAATGATCTGCAAAAACCTTTAATATTTTAAAGGCTTAAAAATAATTTATTCATCATCAAACATCATCTCTTCTCTTGCCACTCTTCGCGGGCCTCCGTCACGACTTAAAGACCAATTCTTGGCCGGTTTAAATTCCAGTAATGTTTCAAGTTTATTAAGCCGCTTAAACCGGTCGTATATGAGCTGTCCGGCACATTCAATATTTTCCGGGTCAACTTCACACATACCATTTGAAGAACCTCCGCAAGGGCCGTTCATCAAACTTTTGGCACACCTGGCAACAGGACAAATGCCTTCATATTCATCCAACACACATTCACCACAACCCCCGCAGCGTTCTGACCATAACCCCTGGGAAATATTAGCTCCTAAAAACTTAGTGTTTACACCCGGCTTAACGATCATATCCGGAAATAATTCAACAATATATTGAACACCAACACCGCATCCCAATGAAAGTACGGCATCAGCCTCTTTTATCTTATTAGTCGTATTTTCATCAAAAAATTCCTTGTCGCATTGGCGGGTAATTGTCAACTCTTCAACATTCAGATTGACATTATTTTGTTTGGCAGCAAGTATTAATTGTTTTGTAAGAACACCAACCTCATGTTCGCCACCGGCCATACAAACTGTCACACAAGTGCCACAACCCAAAACCATGATGTTCTCATAATTTTTTACTGAATTAAATATTTGCTCAAAAGGCTTTTGTTCGGCAACAATCATATTTTTTCCTCCTTCATATTAGTCAAATTATCTATTACTAATGTTTATGTGAATAACCAAACATCTTAAATCTCCAACCGGGTTTATTTATTTTTATATTTTGAATAAAATGTATTAAAACTTTGATATTTAAAAACTTAATTACGGATAACTATTAATGGCTTTTACTTAATTAACCTATCACAGGTTAATGAAGGTTTCATTTGCTATTTGTTATTCCGGGTTGTTCTTTTTTGTTTTCATTTAGGCGTTTAATCCTTTCTGTAAACTCATGTGCCGTTTTAGCAAAAAGCTGTCCTTCAGATGCAGGGATGTAGTACATATCAAGTTTTTCCGGGTCAACGCCTGCTTCTTCAAGTTTCTGTTTCGCAAGGGCTACTCTTTTTCTTGCCCTGGTATTTCCTTCAAGAAAATGGCAGCTACCAATTTCGCAGCCTGCTACTATAACACCATCAGCTTGATCGACAAATGCCTGCAACAACATATTCACATGCACTTTTCCCGTGCATGGCAAACGCACAATATGAATGTTGGTAGGATATTGCTGACGCATGGTTCCGGCCAGGTCGGCTGCCGTAAATGCACAATAATGACAACAAAAAGCTATTATTTTTGGTTCTTTTCCTTCCATCTACTTATATTTTTGCTTCAATATGTTATTTAATACCCTCTATTATTTACTCACTCCGGTTGTTAAATCGCTTATGTTAAGTTTTATTCTCTTTGGTTCACCTATGTTAGATAAAGGTTTCATCTTTTGACAAAATATTTTTAAACAGGGCGTTTTCCTGTTCATCGGTAAAAGTCAGCAATTGTATGGCATTAGCTGGACAGGCAGCGGCACAATTACCACATCCCTGGCATTTAGCCGGGTCAATTTCAGCTTTCCCGTTTTCATTAATAAATGGTGAATTAAATATACACTCCCTGATGCATGTAAGACATGATGCACATTTTTCTTCTTCAATCACCGATACCACCCCTCCTACTTCAAGGGTATCTTTTGATAATATAGTTGCTGCCCTGCCTGCTGCAGCAACCCCCTGCATAATGTTCTCTTCCGTATTTTTGGGAGAATGAGCCAATCCGCATATAAACATCCCCTCATTGGCACAATCAACAGGGCGAAGTTTAGCATGTGCTTCCATAAAATTGCCATGTTCATCCATAGGAAGCTTCATCAATTCAGCCAGTTGACTATTTGACTCTTTTGTTGCCTGAATACCTGCACTTAACAAAAGCAGATCACAATTTATTGATACCTCCTCATTTAACACCGTGTCTTTTAGGGTGATAAGTAGTTTATCTCCTTTTTCTTTAACTTCCGGATATTGTTTATCAGGAAAATGGATGAATTTTACCCCTAATTCTCTTGCTTTGCGGTAAAAAATTTCACGAATCGTATATGTTCTGATATCTCTGTAAAGAATATATACATTAGATCCGGGGTCTTTCTCCCTTATATTGATAGCATTTTTAATAGCTTCACTACAACATACCCTTGAACAATAATTATTTTCGTCATCCCTGCTACCAACGCATTGTATCATTACAACCGTTCCGAATTTTTCTTTTTTATCCAGTTCAAACTCAAAATTTCTTTGTGTAATAACATTTTTATTTTTTCCATACAGGAAGTTTTTGGTTTCATATTCTTTTGCACCTGTAGCAATGATAATTATGCCGTGATGGATCTCAGTTTTACCATCATCCAAGGTAGTCGTAAAATTTCCTATTGATCCGTTGACAGATTTTATATTACTGTTCAGATGTATTTCTATTAATTCATTTTCATTCACTTCCCTGATTTTATTTTTCAAAAACATCTGCCAGTCTTCTCCATACAGCTCTTTATTCAAAAAGACCAGGTTACCGCCCAATTCATTCTCCTTTTCAATAAGATAAACTCTAAAACCTTGTCTTGCCAAAGATAGTGCAGCAGTCATACCAGTTATACCACCTCCCACAACCATAGCGTTTTTATTTACGGATATTGTTTTCAGTTGCAGGGGTTCAAGATATCTTGCTTTTCCAACACTTCCCCTAACTAATGCTTTAGCTTTTTCTGTTGCTAATTTGGGCTCTTTTTGATGTACCCACGAACATTGTTCGCGTATATCGGTCATTTCAAAAAGATATTTATTCAGTCCGGCTTCTCTAAGGGTTTCCTGAAACAAACCTTCGTGAGTACGCGGGGTACAGGATGCTACAACAACCCTGTTGAGGTTTTGTTCGGCAATAATTTCTTTCATTCGCTTTTGTGTATCCTGCGAACAATTATAAATTGTATGTTCGGCGTAAACAACTCCCGGTAAGTTTCTGGCATATTTGGCAACGGCTTCAACATCAACCACTGAAGCGATATTTATACCACAATGGCAGATAAATACTCCTATTCTCGCTTTCTCTTTTTCCACATTCTTCTCGATAGGATATTTTTTTGCAGATATTTCTGTATTTCTAACATCCCTGAGAAGTTCGCTACCTAATGAAGCAGCGGAGCTTCCCTGTGTAACCGATTCCGGGATATCGCTTGGGCCATTGCCTGCTCCGCACAGATAAATCCCTTTGCGCGTAGAAATAAGTGGTTTCAATGATTCCTCTTTAAAAAATCCAAATTGGTTTTGTTCGATGTTTAGTATATCACTAATACTTATGTTGTCAGGATTGGATAATAAACCAACCGAAAGCACTACCATATCAAACTCTTCTTCTTTAAATATTCTGTCTTCAATATAAGTAAGCCGAAGGCTTTTATTGAGCGGGTTCTCTTTAACAGAAGATATTTGACTACGCACAAACTTAACTCCTGACTCATATCGGGCTTGCTTGTAGAAACTTTCAAAACCTTTACCAAAAGCCCTTATATCAATATAAAAAATATAGGGTTGAATTTCGGGATCATGCTCTTTGGCAACCATAGCCTCTTTAAGAGCATACATGCAACATACAGAAGAACAATAATCATTACCTGTAGGAGTCACATCTCTTGAACCGACACATTGTATCCAGGCTATTTTTTTTGGTGCTTTGCCGTCAGAGGGTCTTGTTATATGACCTTCATAGGGCCCGGAAGCACTTAATATACGTTCAAACTGTATACTGGTAACCACATTGGGATATATACCAAATCCATATTCGGGTTTTTGTTTTGCATCAAACGGTACAAACCCACCGGTAGCTATAACCGTGCCAACATTAATTTGAGTTATTTCATCTTTTTGATCATGTATAACACATTCAGCTTTGCATATGCGCACACACTCCATGCACTCAGCACAACTTGCACACTGTAAACATCTTTGGGCTTCTTTTACAGCTTCTTCCTCTGTAAAAGTACTTTCTATCTCCTCAAAATTCTTATTTCTGACTTCAGCTTTTACAGATAATGGCCTTACTCGTTGTGCAATATTTCTATCTGCCCTGTCAGGAATACCTGCAACATCATTATCGCCGGCCGGCTCTTTTCTGCCCGATCTTAAATCCCTGTTATTAACGTAACGATGGATAGATTCTGCAGCGCGGTGTCCCTGGGCTACTGACTCCACCAGAGATGAAGGCCCGGTAACCATATCTCCCCCTGCAAACACCCCTTCTTCAGAACATTCAAGGGTTAAGGGGTCAACACATATCCAACCTTTATCTGTATTTATCGAAGAATCAAGTCCTGAAAGATCACATTCCTGACCTGTAGCAGGTATAACAGTATTTGCGGCAATAATTTTCGTTTGATCTGGGTCGGTCTTCAACGAACGTTTTCCGTTGCTTTTATATATAGTAACACATTTTTCAACCTCCAGTCCAATAACCTTTCCATCTTCAAATATGACTTTTTTAGGCGACCATGAGTTTTCTATTTGAACGCCTTCCTCAATGGCTTCATCTATTTCCCACGAATGTGCAGGCATCTCTTCTTTGCTGCGCCTATAAACGATAGTAACTTCAGAGCCCATACGAACAACCGAACGAGCTACATCAACAGCAACATTACCTCCCCCGATAACAGCAACTTTCGAACCCACTGAAGGCTTTTTACCTTCACTGATTTGCTTAAGAAAGGGAATACCATAAATCACTCCTTTACCACCGGTTGTATCAAGCGGTATTTGTTTTGCGTTTTGAGCTCCCAGCGAAATATACACTGACCTGTATCCTTGCTTTTTAAGCTGTTGAATGGTGAAATCTTTTCCCAGTACTTGCCCATATTGAACTTCTATACCCTCATCAAGCATTAACCCGATCTCATAGTCGAGATAGTCTTTGGGCAGCCTGTAATCAGGGATACCTGTACGCATCATTCCTCCCAGCTTATCGCTGCCTTCAAATACGGTAACTTTATATCCTTTTTTCAACAGGTCATAAGCACAGGTTAAACCTGAAGGCCCCCCACCTACAACAGCAACTTTTTCATTACAACCATTAATATCATCTTTTTTAGCTTGATTATGCCTGTCTGGCAAATCCCCTGCTTCCAGGCGCTTTCTTTCATAATCAGCAACGAAGCGCTTTAAATTACGTACAGATAAAGATTCGTCAATTTCTTTCCTGTTGCAATTATACTCACATGGATGATGGCATATCCTGCCACAAATACCAACAAAAGGCATTTTCTCCCTGATAAGATCAGCTGCCTCCAAAAATTTACCCTTGGCAATAAGTGCGGTATATCCCTGCACATTAACCCCGGCAGGGCAGGTTGTTTTGCATGGTGGCAGAGGTGTTGACTTGTCGATGGTATATACATTAGGTATTGCCTGGGGATACAAACGGTAAATTGCTTTCCGGTCTGATAACTCTCCGTTAAATTCATCTTTTCTAACTACAGGACACTCCAACTCACATTCACCGCAACCATTACACTCATTTTCATCAACATAACGGGCTTTTTTATTAATTATAGCTGTGAAATTTCCTGCTTCTCCTTCCAGCTTTTTAAGCTCTGAGTAAGATATAATTTCAATATTTAAGTGACGTCCTACCTCAACAAGCTTGGGAGATATCATACACATAGCGCAATCATTGGTAGGAAATGTCTTGTCGAGTTTAGCCATGTTACCACCAATAGAAGGCTTGTTTTCGAGCAGGTAAACCTTATAGCCCATTTCGGCACTGTCAATTGCAGCCTGCATTCCCGCAATACCTCCTCCTATAACTAATACTGAACCTATTTGCTTATTATGCATTATAATAAAGCTCCTTTTTATTTTTAAAAATTTTGGTCTTAAATTAGTTTACCGAACTTTTTTCTAGAATTGATTCAATTGGAACAAAATTTTTCTTCAGTCCCAATTCTTTAGGGGTACATCCGAAGGCCAAACCCATCAACTGGGTGATAAAAGGCACAGGTATTGGATGTTCTATAGAATATTTTTTCCGTATTATACTTTGTTTGGTATCCAAATTGGTTTGACACATAGGGCAGGAAACAGTAACACAATCAACCTTCCTTAAGCTGGCATCCTTCAACACTTTCCCCACCAGCTTTTCTGCAATTGAATTTACAGTAATAAACAAACTTGCTCCACAGCAATCGGTTTTATAAGACCAGTCAACCACATTTGCCCCCAGTGTCCTCACAATATTATCCATGGTTTTGGGGTATTCACGTACATCAAAAGCTTTTTCCACCGGTACGCGAGTGTTAAGACACCCGTAATAACAAGCTATAGTAAGCCCTTTAAGCGGCATTTTAACATGTTCAGAAATAAGATCAAGGCCGGCTACATTTACAAAAAAGTCAAGTATATTTCTGACTTTAACTTTACCTTTATAAGGAAGATCACTTTTTTTGTTTAAATCCTCGCACAGCTTATTATCTTTATTAAGCTCATATTCAGCTCCTAACAATCTGAAATAACAAGATGCACATGGCACGACAAGTTCCCTAAAACCTTGATTTTCAGCTAAAGCCAGGTTTTTAAAACTTAGCAATAAATTTAAATGTTCATCTATTGATTTAACGGATGTAGCTCCACAACAATTCCAGTTGTCCAAAATCCTAAACGGTATATCCAACACACCAAATACCGTTTTTAAACTTTGAAGGTAATGAGACGAACTGGTTTCCAAACTACAACCAGGATACAAAACAATACTATCTTTATCCATAGCAAATCATTTATTCCGAAAAAAAAGCTTTTTTCACAAAGATAAAACTATCTCCACCCGGTCAACCCTTACGATTAGCTTTTTCCAGCCACTTGCGAAAACCCTTGACCTCTTTCGGGGGAGTAAAATGCAGTTTGTTCTTGAAAAGCATCTTTGGACCTAACATAGCATTTTTGAAAGGCTTACCTAAACGTAAATTATATTCCAACATGATTCTAAATTCATGCACTTTTCCCCTTCTTAAAATATCACCCGTAAAAGTCTTATGAAATTTGTATATCTCATTCCTTTTAGGTTTAAGACCTTTTTCGACAGCCATCTGCTTAAGCTGGTTCATTATACCGGGAATTTCAATATCATTGGGACATTTAACAGCGCATGCATAACAGCTGGCACAAATCCATATAGTATCGGTATTCAATACTTTTTCCTCCAAACCAAGAGATGCTAAATGAATAACTATATGAGGAAACATATCCATTTCTTCAACTAACGGGCATCCACTTGAACACTTACCACATTGATAGCAAAGAGTAGTCTCCTTGTATAAAATCTTTTTCTTCTCTAGTTCGTTGAATTCCATAAATAATTTTATGCAAATTTATTTAAACTACAAAGGTAAAGGAATTACTTATAATATTCAAAAACTATTGAAAATAAAGCAAATTAAACCTATAGCTATCATATTATCAATACATTGAAAAATACATCAAACAATAAACAAAACCCAAAAAAATAATAAGCCAACATAATCAACTGATCTATAAAATTTAAGCCGGCTCTTTAACAGACAAAAATGTTTAGAATAACCAGAAAGTCAGCAAAAAAAAATTCAAATTATTAAATATTATGCATATAAATATTTAATAAAATATTACATTTATGCCAGGAATAACAACCGGGTAGAAATAAAGTTTAATTATTGATTTTGAAATTAAAAAAATGTCTGAAAACAAATATTAAAAACTACTTGTTATGGAAAACATTATAAACCACAAATTTTACAACGACATTTTTAATGTTATAAGAAACTGGGTTATTTACGAACTGCCGGGATTAATAGTTACTATAGTGCTATTTATTATAGCATTAATTGTATTAAAATTTTTAATTCGTAAGCTTAAAAATAAACTGATAAAGCGTGTTAATAAATTATTTAAAAATGAAGATCCGGATGAGTCAATCAAAAGGATTGTAACTTTAACGAGTATTGCTCATGGATTATTAAAGGTTGTATTATGGACTGTATTTATAATTATGATAATGCCAAGGTTTGGCATCAGCATAGCTCCAGTATTGGCCAGTGCCGGTGTTATTGGTTTAGCTATTGGATTTGGTGCCCAGGAGCTGGTCAGAGACTATATTTCAGGGCTTTTCATCCTTCTTGAAGACCAGATACGTGCCGGAGATATTGCCGTAATTAACGGTACAGCCGGATTAGTAGAAAAGATTGAACTCAGAACCATTACACTTCGCGACCTTGCTGGTACAGTGCATATTTTCCAGAATGGTAAAATAAACAGCGTTTCAAATATGACAAAAGACTGGTCTGCAATTGTATTGGATATTGGAGTAGCTTACAAAGAAGATACTCAAAAGGTAATGGATATAATGAAACATGTAGGTGATGAACTCCAAAATGATCCTGAGTTTAAAAATGAAATAATTGAGCCTATAGAGATTTTTGGATTAAATGAATTTGCAAACAGTGCTTTAGTAATAAAAGCTCGTATTAAAACCAAGCCAATATATCAATGGAGTACCGGCAGGGAATACAGAAAAAGATTAAAGATAGCTTTTGATAAAAACAATATAGAAATACCATTCCCTCATACTACTATTTATTGGGGTAGTGATATAGATCCTCTAAAGGTAGAGGCGGATAATAAGATTATTGAAAAAGCAGAAAAATAGTTCGACCCGGAAACTATATAAACCCTCGCCATTTAAAAAAATAACATAATGACACTATGGCGGGGGTGGCCGAACAAAAGAAAACTAATAAATTAAACTGTAAATACACCGGTGATGTCAAAAAAACTTTATGATATCCACTTCCATGCCATGGATCTAAGCCATGCAAACATCACAGCATTTATTAACAGGTTTATAAAAGAAGGATTAGCAAATATTATTAAAAATAAACTGGCCGGGCTAACAATTTTTAAAAAAATAATAACTTTATTTTTATTACCTGTATTGTTACTTATTTTACTACCCCTCATTATTTTAGTAACTACTGTTATATTAATTATTTCGGTCAGTTTTCCTAATTCCCGTTTGACAAAGTCATTATATGATTTTATAAAAAATAAAATTATTCCGGGCAGGTTTATTGACAGTACAAACAAAATCAGAAACCTGCTTTCTTTTATGGAAAGTTCAACAAAGTATGACTTTTTGATAACCGAATATTTTCTAAAAAACAGAAACCCCAAAATAGTAGCAAGTGATAATACATTTACAATCGGAAACACCAAATTTAATAAAATTGTACTTTGCCCACTAATAATGGATTTTGGTTATAAAAACTTGAAAAGCGGCAATATTTTCTATAACATTCCTCCGGAAAAACCCATTAAACTTCAAACCATTGATTTGTTAATTGCTATAAGAACATATTTCAGCAAAACTATTTCAATCAAAAATGAGCATGGTATAAACAAATTTAAAATAACCGAAAATAGTGAAGGCAAAGAAGCAAAATTATTTGAAATATATCCTTTTATGGGTATAAACACTAAGAATTACACGCTTAAAGAAGTAGAAACGCTTCTATTAAAGTATTTTGGCGATTTTGATAAAGAAGATTTGGCAATAAAGAGAAAAACCATGCTCTACAATAAAATGGGTGAATTTAATTATGATCTTGATGATTATAATGAATGTAAAAACATATTTGCCGGCATCAAACTTTATCCGCCCTTAGGTTTTGAACCTTGGCCAACAGAATATGATGAACGCAAAAAAGTGGAATTGCTTTATGAAATATCTGTTAATAAAAACATCCCAATAATTGTGCATTGCAGCACAGGGGGGTTCCTGGTTGAAAACAGCTACAAAGAGTTTTCAAATCCTGCTAAACAATGGTCAGAAGTTTTGGCTAAATACCCCGGTTTAAAAATAAATTTTGCTCATTTTGGCTCAGGCAATAAAAACTGGAAAAAAACAATCATAAACCATATACAAAAAGGAATCAATAATGTATATACTGACTTTTCCTGTAATACACAAAAGGACCTGTATTATAAAAAATTAGCCAATAATAATGCTGAACACTTTTTATTTGGATAAATGCAATATTTGTTTGACTTTTTTCAAGGGTATTAAAAACTCATTTTGTTCAACTAAAGTGTACTAACTTCCTCGTCTATTTCAATAGATTTAACAGAATCAATACAGGCAAGTTTTGTAATCTCTTCACCGCTGGCATTTGCCGACAAAAGGTTGCCCATATATGTTTTAAAATCTTTCAGGGGCAGTTTACTAACATCCTCGTCTTTATTTACAAACACAATTATTTTGAATGTTGCTTTGGGCTTTTTTCTGGCAGATTCAAGCAGATCTTTTGATATTTTCTCCTTCATATGTTTAATTTGTTTTTTATTTTTGCTGTTTCTATATTTACAGTGTAGCCTTATCACAATTTATTAAGCCGGATCCGAATGCTGACTGGTATGCCCCATTTCCCATGTAGGTTGCCGTAATAGTAATCATACGTGCAACATTTATCGGGCTTATTCCCGGGTATTTTTCATAAATCAAAGCCGCCAGGCCTGATACATGTGGGCATGCCATGCTTGTTCCTGAATTTAGTGCATATTCATTATTTAAAACTGTTGATCGTATCCTAACTCCCGGTGCAACAACAGTTACAACATTCCACTCATTATGTTCAGACCCTCTTGAAGAAGATGAGTCAATATAGCTGTTTTGGTCAACCGAACCTACTGCAATAGGGCTGGCTTTGGATGATGAACGCAAATATGAGTTTGCAGGTGATCCAACGTAAGGGAATGCTGAGTTTCCTGAATTACCTGCAGCGGCAATTATGGTGATACCATTATCCTGACATTTTTCGATGGCAGAAGCATAAGCTATTCTGGGCCTCACAGGAGAGCCAAGACTAAGGTTTGCAATATGTATCTTATTATTAATACACCACTCTAAACCTGCAATAACCCACGACATTAACCCGCTTCCTGTATCACGTAGAACCTTTACGGCATATAAATCAGACATAGGAGCTACACCAACAGCATCAATATTGTCGCCACGAGCACCAATAATTCCCGCAACATGAGTGCCATGACTATGCCCGTCATCATAACTGCTTACCCCATCAACAAAAGATGCACCACCTGATACAACAAGACCATGGTGATTGGCTATTCCTGTATCCAATACCGCCACTTTAACATTTTTGCCTTTAAAACCCCTTTCCCAGGCTTCAGGTACCTTAACCATATTCATATTCCATGGATAATTTTTATTTGGCGGCGAAGTAGTTGATTGAACAGGTTTATTCTTATTATGATGAGGAGCAGTCGGCAAAAGAACATTAACATCAATATCTTCTTCTATTGCCAAAACTTCTTTTTTCCCGGCCAGTAACAAACGTTCCTCTTCATTTAATTCTATCGAAGTGATAACAAGATTTTCGAAATGAATAACATCATCTTTCTTTGGAGTGGCTTCTTTTCCCATAAAAGAAACACCATGCTTGCATCTGCTCCTTGCTACGCCCAAAATACTGCTTGCCTTAGTCAAATCAACTTTTTGCTTTCTGTATGTGACCAAATACCTGGTTGGCTTTTTCTGTTCCATAAACTTTTTCTATTTAATTACCCCACTCATAAGGCTTTTCTGATTACAAAATATTTTTTGTGGTTTAAGACACATATACTTATATACTTTTCTGACAATTGAAACAATCAAGAAATCCCGGAAATTGCAGAAATATTTTTTTTAATTGCCCGAAATTGCCCGACAAGCCAAAAAAGTTAGGATAAATTTTAAAGCTGATAATTTGAATTTTGATTAAATTAACATCAAATTTAAACAAACCAAACCCTGAAGTCAAGTTATTATGATTTTATTCCCGCATAAAAATTTTTATAACCAAATTATATCACTACTTTCAGATTAAAAATTAAACTTCATGTCTTATTTGACAAAAATTGATAAAGAATTTAATATTTTTAGATAATATATCTTATTTTAAAATAAGTCTTTTACTATCTTAATTTTTTATTAAATTTGGCTGATGTATTAGCAATATATGTATAATGAATGGCTTGAAATAATCAGTAATTAAATAACTCAACAAAAAGTTAGCAGTAATTTTCCATTTTTATTTAAAAAGTCAGGACTATGTTAAAACACATTTTATTATTAATTTTTTTTATTCCTTTCACGCAGGTTTATTCTCAATGGAGTTTGGATTTAACTGCCGGGTTTGCTTTTCAGGGCTATAATGACGTAAGGATACCAAGCGAAACGGGCACAAAGTTTGACTTCAATAAAGATTTTGAAATAGAGGGTCCGGTAATTCCTGTTAGTTTAAGGGCCGGTTACAACTTTGCAGAAAAGAACCATTTATTTTTATTATATGCTCCTTTAACCATTAATTATGAAGGGCCGGCACCATACGATATTAATTTTCAGAACACTGTTTTTTCCGAGGGCAGTTATATTGAAGGGTTATACAAATTCAACAGTTACCGTTTGACATACAGGAGGGATTTGCTGCTTACTGAAAGATGGACTTTAGGTGTTGGTTTTACTGCAAAAATAAGGGATGCCAGGATTAAGCTAAGCACTGATGATTTAAGTGATAAAAAAGACGACCTTGGTTTTGTTCCTTTATTAAACATTTTTGCAGCATATAATATAAACGGTTTAACTGCCTACTTTGAAGGAGATGGATTGGCAGGTGGTCCTGGCAGGGCTTTTGATTTTTCTGCAGGATGCAAAGTGCCCCTGACTGATTATTTGACCGTAAAAGGTGCATACAGGTTTTTAGAAGGCGGGGCTGATGTTGAAGAGGTATATAATTTTACGCTGATAAATGTTGCTAATATCGGGCTTATTTTAAACTTTTAAAACTTACAAAAAACACCTGTGAACCCCGGGTTAATTCCAGCTGTATTCAATTATAAGCTGAGCTGCCCCAATTTTTTGATTTCAAACCCAAAAAGCAAAATACAAAACCATTATTTGCAGCACTTTTATAAAGGTTTTTGTGCAACACTGAGAAGGTGCTTTGATTGCTGAACCATGTGGGGATCTTCACAGTTACGAATAATAAAGTCCATCCAGGGCTCTTTTAGCTCTTCATCTAATTGATGATACAATTCAAATCTTTCTCCAAAAACTCCTTCTGCACCGGCCAGATGCAACGGTTTTAGACCGGCTTGCTTAACCAGTGGAGTAACCTCTTCGGGATGAGCAAAATAAGCATGGGTAAACCATTTGGTAGCTTCGACAAAGCTTTTGTCTGAACCTGTATTCCAAAGTTTTTCAACTCCATCGGGATATAATATTCCACGTGGGTTATTTTTTATACCGTATACCAATGCGCCAGCCCGCGTCATAAAAGAAGAAAACACATATCCACCGGGCTTCAGGTGTTCATAAGCCAAAGAAAGTAATCTGAGACGATTTCTTTTGCTTAACATATGATATAAAGGACCCAGTATGAGAATACCATCCCACATTTTTTTACTCCATCCTTTACTCTTCAGTGCATCTGCCCGTTCAGTAAAAAGAAGGCCACGATGATTTTCAAGACGCTGATTGACAAGATCAATATTTTTATCCGAAAGGTCGTTTAATCCTAAGTAATATCCCTGATTTAACAACAATTGGGCAATGCGGCCGGTACCACAAGCAACATCAAACAAATACCGGCCCGGCACCAAATACCTTTCAATAAAATGAAGAAGAACAGGAACCTCAAAAGGATGATCACTTAAACGATTATCTTCTTCTTTTACATGATTGTTATAATATTTTCTGACATCTTCGTGCATAAATATTTTTTACTATTAAAACACTCAAAAGCGAAGAGAAATAACAAATTTTTCTACAACATTTTTTTTCCTGATAAACAAAAGTTTGTTTATTGCTCTATCCTCTATTATTTCATCTGTATCGAAATTATCATTAAGGATTTGACAATTGTGTCGCCATTGTTTGCAATCTTTTCCAAAATTAGTTTTACGTTTTCATCCGTAGCATTCTGAGCATCCATATTAACCATAAATTTTTAAATCAACTTTTGTTTCCATGGTTCATAATCGCCAGAATTATTAGTCTGAAGAAGAAAGCTTTTTAAAAAACAAGTTTCTTACTCTTCCGGTAGAAGCTTTAAAACCAATGATTTTATCATTTTCATTAACAAACTCTATTTTCCTCAGGTAATGCTTATCTCCTTTGAATATTGAGTCTTTAACGGGTCTTAATACTACATCGCCCGTTTTAAAATGGTTTGCTGTCAGGTTACCATCATCCGGTTCAAAATCATAGTATGTCTCCAGTTCTTTGCTGTAGTAAAGCCCGGCAAAATCTTTTAATTCTGCTTCAGAATATTTTGCAGGCTCATAATAGCCAAAAACTACCGAATCACCGCTTTTATCGGTAACTACCATAGTTTTTACATCTGCAGTATTGGTAAATTCAACCTTATGATAATCATCCCTGTATGATAAAAGGAAGGTGCTATCACCGACAGGCATTAACGGTCTTGACCTGTTTTCGTTAAAAAAATATCTTAGAGTATCATCTTTCATATTAACTCTTATTGAACGTATTCTTTCATCATTCCAGTAATAGCCACTGAATTTTTCAAGTTGTACGGCATCAAGGCTTATTTTTTTGTATTTTTCATTTAATGGTACCGGCTTATCTTCGGTATAATATTCTTCCAGGTACAGGTCGGTTATTTTTAGAGCTTTTTGGCGGGGATTAAATGCAGCATAATTACTAAACACTATTACTGCAAATCTTTGTTCAGGGAATCTGCCAAAATACGTTCTGTAGCCTGCGTCCGCTCCTCCATGATGAATTTGTTTTAATCCTCTGTGTTTACCAACAAACTGGCCTAATGCACCTCCAAAAGTTTCACCGTTATTCAGTGTGTCTTTAGTGCTCATCAAATCAAATATATCCTCACTGCCTACCTTAAAATTTTCAAAGTTTAAAGCCCACTTACTCAAATCCTCAACAGTCGTAAAAAGGCTTGTTGCCCCAGCAGTTGCATAGTTCAACACCCGTTTTTTGTAAACATTATCATCAGAGTAGTATGAATATGCCCTGTTTTTTACAATTTTTTCGTGATCATCATAGAATAATGTATTTGACATACCTAATGGCTCAAAAATATTCTCTTCAGTAAATTCGGCAAACGACTTCCCTGAAACTCTCGATACTACCTCCGAAAGTAAGGTAAATCCCGTATTCGAATACAAATATTCTTCGCCGGGTTTAAAATTTAACTCCTTCTGTTTTTTGACAAGATTAAGAACATGATCTGTTGTAATAACATCATCCATGCGCCAGCCCGCCATTGTAAGCAAGCTCCACTGGTCTCTCAGGCCACTGGTATGGTTCGCAAGGTGCCGGATTGTAATGGTTTCACCAAAATCAGGAACCTCAGGTATATACTTCCTGATATCATCATCCAGCGATAATTTACCATCTTTTTCCAAAAGCATGATTGCAAATACCGTAAACTGCTTTGAAACTGAAGCTATATGATATACGGTAGATGGGGTATTAAGAATGTCATACTCGAGGTTGGCAGAACCATATCCGGCAGAATAAATCATTTTGCCATCTTTTACCACTGCCACAGCAGCACCCGGTTTTTTAATTGTATCCCATTCAGAAAAAAGACTGTCTATTTGTTCTTCTTTCAAAGCCGTCTTTTTGTCACCATCATAAGTATAAGAATACAGCTGAAATACACTTACGCAAAGAATAGCTGCTAAAAAAGAAAAATATCTTATTAATATAGTTTTCATGTTTTATTAGTTTATTTTAGTGATCAAATTTGTTTAGCAAAATAATTCGTTATACGAAAAAATAATTGTATTCTGATAATTATTCTATTATCCAAATTATATCTTGCGGTAGTTTTAAAACTCAATAATAAAACAGGTTAGTTTAAAAATCAATACAAACTACTTCTTTATTATATTAGCGATTTAAACCCAAGCAAAATATTTTCAAAAATAAAACTATTTGAATAATTTAAGCATATATTATCCTTTTTATCAGTATCATTTGTCTTTTAGCACAAATAAATTTTTGTATTATTGTCCTTTAGATTCTATGAACTTTTTTCGTTACTCAAGATTTTTTCTGACACAAGAAAAACGGCGGGTTTTTTTGAGACCGGATTTTCTTTGACTACCACTACTGTTTTATAAACATCTTCTATGTCTTTGTAATTCAGAACTTCTTCCGGCAGCCCTTTTCTGTGTATTTTACCGTCATTAAGCATGATCAAATAATCACAATATTCGCCTGCAAGATTGAGGTCATGAATAATCATCAATACCGAAAGTTGCATTTCCTGGTTGAGTTTTTGAATAAGATTCAAGATTTGCACCTGGTGGGTAATATCAAGATGTGATGTGGGCTCATCAAGGAGAAGCAGTTCGGGTTGCTGAGTTAGTGCTCTGGCAATATTGGCAAGTTGCTGCTCACCTCCGCTTATTTTTGACATGAATTTGTCTTTCAAATGATATACATTGGTAAGCTTCATATATTCATATGCAATGCGGTAATCGTGAGGAGTTTCGAAAAACTGAAATTTCTTTCTGTGTGGCAAACGGCCCATCAACACATAGTCCTCTACCTTAATATCTGTGGCGGTTATATGCTGCGAAACCACGGCAAGGTGTTTTGCTTTTTCTTTGAAACTCATTGATTGCAAGGTCTTTTCATTAAGAGAAACCGATCCTTCTTTAGCTTCCAGCTCTCCGGTTATCCCTCTGAAAAGTGTGGTTTTACCTGAGCCATTAGGTCCAACTATACCTGTAAGCTCGCCACGTTCCATTTTAAAGTTAATGTGTTTCAGAACAAACTTTTCGTAGCCACATGAAAAATCGTCTATTTTTAAGAAAGCCGGCATAGTTTAGCTCATTTTAAAATTTGATTTTGACCTGCTGAGTATGACAATAAACATTATTCCCCCGGCAATTCCGGTAATCACACCAATAGGCAGTTCATTGGGCGAAATAATCGTTCGGGCAATTGTATCGCATATTATCAAAAATATTCCACCTCCCAAAAATGATCCGGGCAGAAGTATTCTGTAGTCAGACCCCGCAATTATTCTTATAAGGTGCGGGATTACCAATCCTACAAACCCTATAACACCGGCAGCAGCAACACATGCACCTGCTAAAAGCGAGGCTATGATAAACAGAATGCGTATAGAAGCGACAGTATTAATACCCAAATGTTTTGCATTTGTTTCTCCTATTCGCAAAGCATTTAATGGTCTTGAAAAAAACAAGGATAAAATAAACGTTATTACAGATATTGTTAATGTTAATGCTATTAAAGACATTTTAGGTTCATCCAGAGACCCCATCATCCAAAAAATTATGCTATGGAGGTTTTCGGAAGTTGTAACTGCCATTAACAGCATCATTGCCGCCGATGATACAAAGCTTATCATAACACCGATAAGCAACATATTATTTACATTAATCTCCCCCTGCCTTAATCCCAAAAAATATACTAAAAAAATAGTTATAAAAGCCCCTAAAAATCCTGCAACAGGTAAGATAAATGAACCAAACGCCAGAGGAAGGGCAAAAACAATAGCTATTGCAACACCAAAAGCAGCACCACCTGAAATTCCGAGTGTATAAGGCTCTACCAAAGGATTTCGGTATATGCCCTGCAAAATTGCGCCTGACAAACTTAACCCACCGCCTACTGCAATTCCCAACAATAATCTCGGCAACCTTATCTGGCTTATTATTGTGTATTCTATACCTTCTTTACCAATAAGTATTTTCGGGATTTCAAAAATGGAAATATCAATTTCACCGGTTGATAAACCAACCAAAAAGGTAATAATTAAAAGCAATATTAGAGTTGAAATAAAAGTAATCCACCTTATAAATTTTTTGTGCATCCCTTTTGGCCGGTTTTATTGTTTTATAAAATCTCTTTGAAATTCTGTGGTATAAAATTATTTACGAAATTATAGAATAATCTCATAACTTTTCACTAATTATACATAAGGTCAATTATCTCCTCCACAGTATCAACGAAAGTCACAGGTGTTGGGCTACAGGCTTTATCCTCATCGATCATGAATATTTTATCTTTTTCAGCAGCTCTAAGGCCGGAATAACTTTTCCAGTTTTGTTTTTCTTCTTCACCAACCATGCCCATCAAGACTATAATTATAACATCAGGGTCTCTGGTTAAAACCGTTTCACGGGTTATTGTACCCTTTGTCAAGTCGGAGGCAATATTAACTCCACCAGAAAGATTTATATAATCATTCATAAAAGTACCCGGAATAACAGTAAACAAAGGCTTAACACCAAGCTGCATAAATATCTCAGGATTATCGTTATCCGGAATTTTTTGTTGCAGCCTTGCCAGTCTGGATTTTTGCTGTTCTATTATAGAAACGGCTAAATCTTCTTTCCCGATAAGCTTGCCTATTTTAATAAATTGGTCACACAGTTCTACAAAAGATTCGGGAGTACCTAAAACTCTGGTATTTACACCGGTTTTCTTTAAGGTCTCAATATACCGGGCAGAGGTTAATTTAGTTGTAATAACTAAATCGGGTGAAATGGAAAGGATTTTTTCTACGTTAACATTCATTTGTGAAGCCACGATATTTTTTTCATCCTCTTCGGGTATATCGCAAAACTCAGTACAACCCACAAGATTATCCTGGCTTTCAAGCAAATATATCATTTTGGTAAGTGATGGAGACAGGGATACAACATTGATATTTTTGGTGGTATAACCGGAAGTTGTAATAAATAATAAGAAAAAAGCTAAGTATATACGAAAGTTCATTTACTTTAACTAATTACAATTTTTCCAATCACTAAAATTAATTAAATATTCTCCGCCTTATATGTTTGAACTTGACTAATTCAATTTAGACTCAACCAATAATCTCATAAACCTCTTTCCACTTTTCTTCATTCATCTTGGCTCCCGTACCTTCAATAACCTTTCCTGCCAATATGGAAGCAATTTCACCACATTTTTCAAGGTTATAGCCTTTTACCAGCCCAAACAGGAAGCCGGCTGCATATGCATCGCCTGCACCGGTTGTGTCTGTAGCATTCACTTTTATAGGTTCTATTTTAAATACATCTTCACCTTTTTTTATCAATGAACCATGCTTACCTATTTTTACAACAGCTATTTCAGATTTTTCAGCTAATTCATGAAGTGCTTCTTCAGGTTCTTTACCTGTAAAAGCCTTTGCTTCTTCTTCATTAGCAAATAATATATCAACATAATTTTCAACCCATTCAGTTAATACATCAAGATTATCTTCAACAACGTTAAAGCTGGCAAGGTCAAGTGATATTTTCAGGCCATTATTTTTGGCCATTTCAAGGGCTTTTTGCATAAGGCTATGATTTTGAAGAAGATACCCTTCTATATGCAAAAAATCGTAATCTTCAAAAAATTCATTTTTAAGATCATCAGCGCTTAGTTCAAGGGCTGCACCTAAATGAGTAGCAAAAGTCCTTTCGGAGTCAGGTGATATAAGAGCCAAAGCATGGCCGCTATTACTATTTCCATATAATATATTAGGCCTTATCCGGCTTTTTTTAAGATCATTAATGAAAAAATCACCCAGTTCATCTTTTCCAACTTTACCAATATACCCTACACTAACACCAAGCCTGGCAAGCCCATGAATCGTATTAGCGGCAGAACCTCCGCTTGATTTTGATTTTTTAAAACCTTCACACTTTTTTGCAATTTTTTTACTCTCGTCGCTATCAACCAATTGCATACTTCCCTTTGGCAGATTTACCTCTTTGAGAAAATCATCATTATCAAGACGCACCATAGTATCAATAAGTGCATTACCTATACCTAATACTTTATCCATATATTAATAATTATTTTGGGATAACGGGTAACGTGTAAACTCGTTACCCGTTAGTAATTCACCCGTTATTAATTTACAAATTAAACTCTTGCTTTATTTTATCAACATAATCCAGCTTTTCCCAGGTAAATGTTTCTACTTCTTTTTTATTACCATTAACATATACAACTTTTTTACCCGGTTTCCTGCCCATATGTCCGTAAGCAGCTGTTTCCTGAAAAATTGGATTTTTTAAGCCAAATCTTTTTATAATAGCACTTGGACGAAGATCAAACAATTTATTTATCTTTTCGGCTATTTCTTCGTTTGTTAGTTTTACTTTTGGTCTTTTAGTAGAAACGAATAAGCCTACAGGGTCAGCAACTCCAATGGCGTAGGCTAGCTGTATTTCAACTTCATCGGCTATGCCGGCTGCAACCATATTTTTAGCAATATGTCTTGCTGCATAGGCTGCTGAGCGGTCAACTTTTGATGCATCTTTTCCGGAAAAAGCACCACCACCATGACGGCCAAATCCACCATAAGTATCGACGATAATTTTTCTTCCGGTTAATCCGGTATCACCATGAGGACCTCCAACAACGAATTTACCTGTAGGGTTAACAAACAACTTATACTTTACATCAAAAAACTTTTGAATTTCAGCCGGATAAGTTGCTTTTACCCTGGGGATGAGTATGTTTTCAACATCAGTTTCAATTTTACCAAGCATATCCCTGTCGGCCTTATCCTGGGCTTTTTCTCCCACTCCAGTGGGCTTAATGAAATCATCATGTTGTGTTGAAACAACTATTGTATCAATACCTATTGGCGTGTCGTCATCATCATATTTAAAAGTAACCTGTGCTTTAGAGTCGGGTCTGAGATATGGCATATCACCTCCAACTTTTCGTATTGAAGCCAGTTCTTTTAATATGCGGTGAGAGATATCCAGGGGCAAGGGCATATAGTTTTCTGTTTGGTTTGTAGCGAAGCCGAACATCATTCCCTGGTCGCCGGCTCCTTGCTCCTCCTGTATTTCTCTATCCACACCTTTGAATATATCAGGAGATTGTTCGTGGATAGCTGTAAGAACACCGCAGGAATCGGCATCAAAACGATAATCAGGCTTGGTATAACCAATTCTTCTTATAACTTCACGTGCAAGATCCTGCACTTCCACATAAGTAGTGGTTCTAATTTCTCCTCCTACCAGGCAAAGTCCGGTAGTTACAAAAGTTTCGGCTGCACATTTAGCGTCAGGATCATCCTTTAACAATTCATCCAATACAGCATCTGATATTTGATCAGCAATTTTATCGGGATGTCCTTCCGATACTGATTCTGAAGTAAATAAATAAGGCATAATTTATTATTTTATAATTTATAATTTATGATTTTCTTATGTTTATTATTTTATAATGTCTGCCAATAATATAAATGTTTTAAGAAAGGTTTGACAATATTTAAAAGGTCTAAAACAATTTTAGCTTTCAAATATTTGAAATCTAAAAACAAATACTTAAATATTATAAGCAAACATGCATTAAAAAATATTATTTTTAATACCTGTAATGTTCAGTTTTATACGGTCCATCTACAGGCACACCCAGGTAATCGGCTTGTTCTTTAGTCATTTTGGAAAGACTAATATTAAGATGTTTCAAGTGAGCCAGGGCAACTTCTTCATCAAGTTTTTTTGGCAACATGTAAACACCGGGTTTACGGTCGGTTTTCCAAAGATCTATTTGTGCAAGCACCTGGTTTGCAAATGAATTACTCATCACAAATGAAGAATGTCCTGTAGCACAACCCAGGTTCACTAATCTTCCTTCTGCAAGCATTATTATTGAATGTCCATCCGGAAATACATATTCGTCAACCTGTGGTTTAATATTTATTTTTTTGACGTCTTTTCTTTCTTCAAGTTTTTCAAGTTGTATCTCATTATCAAAATGCCCGATATTGCACACTATGGCTTTATCTTTCATTTTACTCATATGATCCACAGTAATAACATCTTTATTACCTGTAGCTGTAACGTAAATATCGCCTCTATCGAGAATTTCTTCTACGGTTCTCACTTCATATCCTTCCATAGCGGCTTGCAGAGCACATATAGGATCTACTTCTGTAATGATAACTTTAGCTCCAAAACCGGCTAAACCTTGTGCACATCCTTTGCCAACACCGCCATAACCACATACTACAGCTGTTTTTCCTGCTATCATCACATCAGTAGCTCTTTTTATACCGTCAATCAACGACTCCCTGTTTCCATAGTTATTATCAAACTTTGATTTCGTAACAGAGTCATTAACATTAATAGCGGGAAATGGAAGAGTTCCTTCCTTTTCTCTTTGATAAAGCCTGTGCACACCGGTAGTTGTTTCTTCCGATACACCCTGAATGTCTTCTACCATCCTGTGCCACTTATCTTTATCCTGTTGTTGCAGAGACTTTAGTCTTTTTAGCAATGCTATTTCATCCCATGCTTCGGCTTTTTTTTCAAGAATTGAAGGATCTTTTTCAGCCTGATGACCAAGTAGGACCATCAAAGTAGCATCTCCACCATCATCAACAATCAAATCGGGTCCTTTACCACCGGGAAAAGTTAAAGCCTGTGCAGTACACCACCAGTATTCATCAAGAGTTTCCCCCTTCCATGCAAAAACAGGAACACCGGTTTTGGCAATTGCTGCTGCTGCTTCATCTTGTGTTGAAAAAATATTACAACTTGCCCAACGAACATCAGCACCAAGAGCCGTCAATGTTTCAATAAGCACAGCAGTTTGGGTAGTCATATGCAATGACCCCATTATTCGAGCTCCCTTTAACGGCTGCTCCTTACCATACCTCTTTCTTAATTCAACCAATCCGGGCATCTCATGTTCGGCCAAACGTATGTCATTTCGGCCTAACTCGGCAAGATTAATATCTTTTACCCGATAATTAATATTCTCATCAATCTTTTCTAAATTATTCATGATATTATATAATTTTATGTTATTATTTTAATAAATAGTTATTTATAATTTTTAAAGTTAATCTCGATATATTATATACTGATAAAAAAAACTTAATATCAAAAACAGACAATTAAAAACAAATTTTCAAAACTTCCAAATAAACCATTTTGAAAAACATCCATATAAAAAATTAACTGCTATTTTTTAAAATGAAAAATCCCCCAGGTCAAATTATTTTCTTCACCTCCTTTTATCCAGTGTCTCAATCCTTTTTTCATATTCTCTATATATTCTTTTGAAACATATTTTTCAAGTTCTTTCTGCTTTTTCTCTGTTTCCGCAAGAATTCGTGAATAATGAATTGCCAAATGTTTATCCAACTCTTCAAAATTGATTTCTTTAAACCCGGCCTGTTTGCATTTTTCCTTATAAAATGCAGGTGATCCCAATGATGAAAGGTTTATTCTTTCATAAATGGGTTTTAAAACCTTTTCGTCGCAATTATCGGTTTGCATTGGGTCGGAAAAAACAAAATCTCCATTAGGTTTAAGTAGCCGATAGGCTTCACTAATAACTTTTTCTTTATTATTACTGTGTAGTATAGCATCTTCGGAGAATACAATATCAAAAGTTTCATCTTCAAAAGGCACATCATCATAACTACCATCAATAATATCAATTAAATGGCTAAGGCCTTGTTCTTCATTCATTTTCCGGCCACGTTTGTTTTCGGTTTCGCTTAGGTTAATTACAGTAACATGACAACCATATTTTTTTGCAAGATGCCTGGCTGAACCAGCAAATCCACCACCAAAATCGATAATTTTTGTGTTTTGATCAATTTTTTCAAAATAAGAAGCTATACGATCAACAGCTCTGCGGCTAGCCCGGTATATGTCTTCATCTTCCGAATTATAAATGCCCAGATGAAGGTCTTCCCCTCCCCATATCATATAATAAAAAGTGTGGGCATCAGAACTGTTATAATAATTCCTTGCAACTTCTATATCATTTGAATATTTTTTGCTCATAAAACCTCCTCTTAAATATTTACATTAATAAAAAACTCAACTTATCACTATAAGCCAATACATTAATAGGCTTAAAAAATATTGGTTGACTAATTTATTTAACTTTATTTCGCAAAATAATTTTCTCTGTTTTATTCTACTTCAAACAACCCATTTCTATATGCATCCATATATTTACCGCAAAACTGGTCTTTTCCGGCAAGCATTTCTGCTGCAACAATATTAGCCATCATCTTTTTATCGAGTGGGTTTAATATTGCAGAATTTAAACCTTTAGTAATTGCCATTATCATGAAAGTTTGATTGGCAAATTTTCTTTTCGGTATTCCGAAAGATATATTGGAAAGACCACATATAGTATTTATACCTTCAAATTCTTTATGTATGGCTTCAATTGAATTCAAAAATTCCATACCAAGGTTATCTCCCGAACCTATAGGTTGTACTAATGGATCGACATATATATTTTTAATATCTATATTATTGCTTAACAATCCATTAACAAGCTTATCGGCAATTTTCATTCTATCATCTTTAGTATATGGCATACCTTCATCGCTCATGCAAAGAGCGATAATTTTCATGTCAGTGCCTCTGATAACAGGTATCAGGTTGTTATAACGATCTGATTCGAGTGATATGGAGTTTACCATAGGTACACCTTTGTGTACTTTCACCGCTTCTTCAACAACTTTAGGATCGGGTGAGTCAATACAGCAGGGTGTATCAACTTTTTCCTGCACTGTTTGCACCAACCATTTTACATATTCTTCTTCTTTGCCAACAAAGGTTCCGGCATTAACATCTATAAAATCGGCTCCGGCTTCGTGTTGCTCTTTTGCAAGGTCAGCAATCTTTTCTTTGTTCTTTTCCTTAATGTCTTCCCTAACTTTTTTTCTACTGGCGTTAATCAATTCACCAACAATTTGCATAATTTATTCCTCCTATTTAAAAAATTCTTTTTGTGTAATTTTTTCGTTGGGTTTAATATAAATAAAATCCGGCTCTTTATGAGGTCCAAACACTATTTTCCTAAAATAATCATCATTAGCTTTATATTCTATAAATTCTTTATTGAAATAGAGAGCATTTTCTTTAGCTCTTTGCAAACATTTCTTTTCATCTTTTCCCGCAGTATTGATAAAGCTTATATATTTATAATTTTTGATCTCCCGCTGCATAGTTTCTTCAGCCATCTTCCTGCCAACCCTTTTTGTGTATTCATTTCTCATGGTTCCGAGTGGATCTTTTTTATTACCTATCCAGCTCTTTGTTAAATAATAAGTACCCGGATACTTCATAAATAATTGCTTGTATTTATCACGACTTCCCAGGTATAAGGTAATACAATCATGAACACATGGAACATATAATCCCTGTGTAGGAGCCTTTATATCAACAACAGCATTAGAACATAAACCGAACCCAAGGATCAGTTTGCCATCACCGGGTTTTATTTTATCAATAGCAGCCTGGAGAGCTTTTTTTAGCTTTCCGGGGTTACGATGATAATTTTGTGAAAGATATTTTATTTTCACATCCTTTGTATTACCTTTAACATGTTCAAGTTCAGGCTTTATACTTTCACAAGCAATTATTGTATTCATTATTTATTAACGCAAATATATATTAGGCTCTTTTACAAAAGAGTCTGTAAAAAAATATTAATTCGGTTTTATTTTTTAAATCTTAACTTTATCATTTTTATCTCTTTCTGATAATTTTGGATTACCAATAGCTCGAGCAATAAATCTTAAAAGTGATCCTTCCACCCTTCTTTCAACTTCAACAAAACAATCAGTAGCTCCCGATTTAATTGCAGCCTCTCTTGCAAGTTTTCTAGCTGTTTGTTCAGCATATTCACAACAATCCTCATACTCTTTAAAAGCTTTGATTCGGCCTTCATGCTTGGCTATATATGAATATTGCCCTTTACTGTCGCGGACAAATACGATAGCCTCTCTGATTTCTGAAATTGAGCCTGATACAGCTCCCACGGCGTTAGCCACGTCAAAAAATTCGGGTAAAATAAATTTTGCATTCACAATCCTTGCTGCTCTTTTAAGAAAATGTTTAGCCGGTGATCCGGCTCCAACAACAGGGTAACGGCTATCTGCATCAATTGATAAAAAGTGATTATCGCTATGCAATATTTGCTGCAACATCCACTTACCCCATTCACCATCAACCGAAACAGGCATTTCCTTGGGATCAATATTTTGACATGCAAGAAAAATAATTATCTCTTCTACCAAAATATTAATAATTTTACTAAATACCTCATCAATAAAATTTCTTGGTGTTTTGCCATATATTCTGCAATAATAATCGAGGGCAATTTTTGCTACTTCCCTGTCCCAAAGGTTTAAGCTTCGTTCGACATGTAATAAATCTGTCGGGGTAAGAGCAGCACATTCAATTTTTCCCTGGCTTATCAGATCATCTAAATTTAGATGCCCGACATGATACACCCCTACTCTCTTTAACAGCCCGGAAAGCCTTTTAGGTTTTTGAATAAGATCAATAACTTTTTTCTGCTTATCGGTTAAAGACTCATAAGTATTTTCATCGAGGGGGTCATGCATATACCAATACTCAATATCGTTAGGATCTCGCCCCAGGATGGTTGATTTTTGCATCTTATGAAAATCGTTCAACACATTGTCGTGATGTAATGCAATATGTGATAATGGCCTTACCCTGTCAGGTCCAAGCTTCAGTTCATTTTTTTCGTTATAATGAATCCTGCTGTCACATCCCAGGCTAATAGTTCTAATTTTTGCAGCTTCAACAGCAGTTTCACACTTTCCCACCCTGGCACCATCTTCTGTGACCACTACCCTTGAATTATTTACCAATGCCATATCGGTAGTAGTACTTCCTATATCTACAACAAGAACATTTCCGTTACCGGAAAGAAATCTTCCGCCAATAGCACTTGCAGCAGGGCCTGATAATACTGTTTCAACAGGTTTACTTTCAGCCTCTGAAGAGGGCATTAATGTTCCATCACCACGCACAATCATCAGGGGCGCTTTAACATTCAACTCTGACAATGAGAAGCTCACGGCTTGAATGAAATCCTGCATTACTGCTACCAAAGATGCATTAATGGAGGCTGTTGAAGCCCTTTTAATCGAATCAAGCTTTGTTGACAACTGATGCGCCATCACTACAGGTAAAGAAGAGTTTTCTTTAATAATTTTAAAAGCAGCCTCTTCATGCTCAGGATTTAATGGGCTAAAATAACCCGATACAGCAATAGCATCTATATTGTCCTGATTTTCAATTACCCACTTTTTTACACCCTTCTTATCCAGGGCTGCAAGCTTTGCACCCTGAGCATTATGACCTCCCTTAAAATATCCTGTGATTTCGGCAGGGATTTTACTTGATAAATCATATTTTTCAATCAATTCTTTATCATAACCAATAAGCAAAAGCCCTACTTTCCGGGCCTTGCCCTCGGCTACAGTATTTGTTGCCAATGTACTGGAAATTCCCACAAGTTTTATATTGAAATTATTTTTAATATTCAGCTTTTTAAGAACCTTTATAACACCAATTTTCAGATCCTGCCTCGTTGTAACCGATTTAGCAGCAGAAACAACCTTCCTGGAAACATAATCCAGTAATACCCCATCAGTATAGGTGCCACCAGTATTTATGCCTATGATGTATCGGTTCATAACTAGGTTTTCAATAACTCCTTAAAAAGATTGAAAGATTAATTAATTTACTTAAAACTTATTATCTTTTAACTTTCTTAACTTTTAGTTTTATTTATCATTTTTACTTGCTTCTCTTTTTTCAGCCTCTTCGAGAATTTTTTCTATTTCCTTATCAGCCTTCTGTGGAACTTTTTCCCGGGGCCCTTCATAGTTTTCAATCAAATCTCTTGTTTTTTCCAATATTCTTTCTTTCATGGTCTTACTTCCTTGCTGATTCCAGTCTTCATAGCTGTTTCTATCCATTAATGTGGGCATCCAGTGATTTCTAAAATGCTTCATTGTGTGATCTTCATAAAGATAATGCCCACCGGGGCCAACATTAGCAATTTGATCGACAGCAAGGGTTTCCTCATTAACTTCAACACCTTTCTCTATTATACGAGCCATTCCAATAATTTCATCATCCATAACTGTCTGGAAGATATCACCGGTTAAACCCGATTCAGTGTAGCCACAGTCATGCACAAAGTTAGCACCACTCATCATTGCAGCATTTATTGAGAGACTTGCTTCCAAAGCAGATTGGATATCCATTTTTTTTGTGTCGGTACAACCGGCAGTCGAATACATGGGCAAATTGCAATAATGCACCATTTCAGTTAAAGCAGCACTTAACAAGCTAAGTTCCGGAGCACCGTATGAATATATAGAACATTTCATGTCGAGTATTGACTGTACGCCACCGATAATTACACATGTTCCGGGGTTAATAAGCTGAGCAGCGATAACCCCAACCATTGATTCAGAAAGGGCAACAACAATCTGCCCTGCATGAGATGCCGGCACTGTTCCTCCTCCAATAGCACACGGGCTGTATACTTGCGGAATTCTATGTTCGGCACAGTACATACATTTGTCAATTGCATGAAAATCGCTAACCAGTGGTGATATAGGCTCGCCATAAAAGACGTAATTTGGCCTTTGCTTAAATTCTTCTTCTCCACCGGCCATAGCTATACCTACACGGTGAATATCATGACAACCATCACGTGTAAAAGACCAGCTCATGATCGGGGTCGTAGTGTTGCGAATCATATCAGCAAACTCATAAATATCTGCCAACCCATTGGTAACATCACTAATAGAACCCAGCGACTGCACATAACCAATATTGGGTAAAGCATCACAAACCCTTGCTACCAAAGATGCATCCTTTCGCAAATACTTCCTTCGCTCAAGTGTATCAGTATCAATGAAATTTGGAGGGGTAGGCCCCGGACCAAAATAACTTCTTTTCTTTTCAATAATAATTTTTTTCGATTCATCGCCATCCCATGGAAATATTTCGGTGACCGGAGGTACAGTAGATAATGCATTCAATATAACTTCCGGCGGAAAATAAACTGTTATACCGTCAACCTTGCATCCTGCTTTTTTAAAAAGCTCCCTTGCACCTTCATGATGAACATGTGCTCCGGTATATTGCAGGGTACGCATCATACCGTTGAATATCTTTTCCTTCTGGTTTTCAGATAATAATTCAAAATGAGGACTTTGTTGTATTGTGTAATTTGTTCTGCTAATCATGTTTGAGTTATTAGATTCAAAAATTTTTTTTATTAAATAACAATTTATAAAAAACCCTTACAGCCAGTTTACGAATGTCTTTTATCAGCGCTGCTGATAATTTCCTTCAATTCTTTTTCAAGTTTTTCATCCATAGGCTCAGGTTTGTGGTTTTCAAGTAAATAGTCAGTTCTTTCTTTTACTCGGTCAAGCATTGTTTTAGAGCCACTATTTTTCCAGGTCTCGTAATCACTTCTATCTTGCAGTTGTGGTAAAAACCATTCTCTCCAATGATCAAAGGTATGGTCGGAGGTTACGTATTCTCCACCCGGCCCGACTTTTTCAATCAAGTCAAGAGCCATATGATCATCGTCAGTGTTAATACCTTTGCCGAATTGTTTAACCATTCCCATCATTTCTTCGTTTAACACCAAACTTTCAAGTGAAGCATTGGTTCCATGGTCAATATAACCAACATCGTGCACCAAATTTGCACCTGAGAGGTAGGCATAAAACAAATTCATCATTTGTTCAGCTGCTGCCTGCTCATCAATAATTTTAGAATCAGTACATCCCCCGGTAGAAAACATCGGAAGATTAATCCATTTGGATATATCGGTATTAGCAGCTGATGCGAGTGAGAGTTCGGGTGCACCGTAAGAGTAGGTTGATTTTTTCATATCAAGCAATGTAGTTACTCCTCCCATAATCAAAGGTGTGCCGGGATTTTTAAGGTGGCATAATACTGTCGCCAATAGTGTTTCGGCCAGTGATTGAACCAACATACCGGCAATTGTTGCCGGAGCAGTAGCTCCTGAGCTGGGACATGGAGTATACATTGCAGGTAATTTTTTCTCGGCAGCAAACAAAAGTTTTTCTACAGCAGTTCGGTCATTTTTAAGCGGTGAAATAGGCTCTATATATGCTACAAATAAAGGGTTAAGTTTAAATTCTTCTTCACCTCCCTGAATCAAACAACCCATTTTCCAAAGATCCTCAAGCCCTTCTCCATCAACACTTGTCAAAACCATCGGCTTTGTACACTGTTCAAGCATAGCCATAAATTGATGCCTGTCATACGTCTGGGGATTAGGAGCATCACTTACAATTCCATGTGACATAAAAAAATCATAATTAGATAAAGCATCTACAAGCTTTGCAGCATTATTTATATCCTTATAAACAGTTCTGCGCCTTTCTCCTGTTTGCCGGTCATACGTGAACGGTAAATCTGAACCTGTACCAAATGCAACAGTATCTTTTTGTATATGAAGAGAACGTGTATCGTTTCTTCCTTTAAGGGTTATCTTCCTGGGATAAAAATTCAAAGCTTCTTCAACCATATAAGCAGGCACACGAACATTATTGCCCCTTACAACTGCATGGCTGTTTTTAAAAAGTTCGATGGCTTCATCATGGTAAAAACACCCCCCTGTTCTTTCAAGTACTTCTAAAGCAGAATAATATATCTGCTCGATTTGATCTTCCGAAAGTACCCGAAATCGTGGAGAATTATTAACAGTCTGATTCATTTTCATTTGCATAAAATGTATTTAAAGTTCTTACTTATAATAAATTATATTTGTTAACTTAGAAGTTTTTAGATATTGACCAATGAAACCCTCATGCTTATTACCCACTTTGGCCGTGAGACCTCTATTTACAAAGCCAATTGTCTTTTAAAAGCTTTGGCAGATGAGGTTTTCATAGCAATATTTAATTATAGTGTTTATTTTATTTTTTTAATCACCTCACCTCTTTGATCAATTGTTATTCAGATTTGCAGAAAAAAGTAATTTTAACTTCTGCATCATCTTTTTGATCAATGATATGATTAGAGGGTAATTAAGCTGTTAAAAATTACACTTCTTAACTATGATTTTTTCTGTAGATATTCTTTAGTAATTTCAACAGCTGTTCCTGCATTCGGAGCATAAAGATCTGCTCCGATTTCTGTTGCAAATTCTTCGGTAACAGGTGCTCCGCCAATAATTACAGCAACCTGGTCTCGAATACCTGCCTCTTTCAAAGAGTTAATTACTTCACCCATACGGGGCATTGTTGTAGTAAGCAATGCTGACATCCCAAGTAAATTGGGTTTATGTTCTTTTACCGCATTAACAAAGTTTTCATTAGACTGGTCAATGCCAATATTAATCACCTTATAACCTGCTCCCTCAAACATCATAGCTGCAAGGTCTTTGCCAATATCATGCAAATCACCTGCTACAGTTCCTATAACCATTGTTCCGGCATTGCCTAAATCATCATCCTTTAACTTTGGCCTGAGATAATCCATAGCATTACTCATAGCTTTTGCACTACGTAGTACTTCCGGCATAAACATGTCGCCGGCTTTCCATTTCTGGCCTACAGCATCCATCCCGGGTAATAACCCCTTATTAAGTATATCACTCGGATTGGCATCACTGTTAACAGCTTCTTCAACTAATTTCTTTAATTCATCAGACTTTCCTGATATTAAAGTTTCTGAAATTTTGCTTAAATCCATAAATGTAAATTTTATTTTGTTAAAAAAATATTTTTATAAATTACCAAATAATCTTACCATTATTGATAAACATTAACAGCTAACTATATTTTATTTAATAAAGCAATGTAATTTTTCATTAATAAAACACATAACAAATAAGCAGCAAACATTTCCTGCTGTAATAACAATAAGCCACACGTAATTTTAACAATTACAGGTATTGCTTTTGACATGTTTAGAAGGCTGTATACCTTTTTTGGAGCAATGTTTCAAAGCATTTTGAGCTTTATGCTTTATTAATGCTTTTTATCACATTGCTTTGCCCCTCATGATTTCAGAGGAACAAGTGGGATGCATGGGAGTGGACACTTTGCAGATTTGAGAAAAAAACTACAAGATTTAAAACAAAGCCCTAATTGAACACCCCGGCTGCCATTCATATTAAATATCAAATGCTGCTTTTTAAAATATAAATTATATTTTTTTACATATCAGCTTTGTATTATTTATGAAAAATATGCCGTTTAATGACAAATCAATTTTTCTTTGATTTTACAAAGATATATAAGACTTTTATAAACACAAGTTTTTATTTTAAAAATAAAACAAAAAAATAAGTATATAACCCATTAAAGAGGCCTAGGAATATGGGGTTTAAAGCTTTTTTCATAAAGTGTTTTAACGTCTTTAAAATCTTCAGACAGCGATTCATATAATTTAATTGCTGCCATTGATTTATTTAGTGTATAAAAATGTATACCCGGGGCATCATTTTCCAGCAAGTCACTTACTTGTTTAACTGCCCAATCGAGTCCGATCTTGTAAACTTCTTTAGGTCTATCCTGGTAAGGTTCAATTTTTTTCAACAATTTTTCAGGAAATTGGGCTCCGGTTAAATCAGCAAATTTTTTGATTTGCTTAAAATTTGTAATCGGAATAATACCGGGTATAATCCTGCATTTAATCCCTTTTTGCTCAACTTTATTAACAAAATTCCAATAATAATTGTTACAAAAAAACATTTGTGTTATTAAAAATTCAACTCCTGCATCAACTTTAACTTTTAAATTTTCAATATCTTTTTCATAAGATGGTGCTTCTGTATGTTTTTCGGGATATGCTCCTCCTCCTATACAGAAGTTATAATTCTCATTTACAAATTTTACCAGGTCGCTGGCATAATTAAATCCATCAGGATTAGGAAACTTAAGGGGTTCATTTTTGGGTTTATCGCCTCTAAGCAACATAACATTTTCCACTCCCATATCCTGCAATACTCTCATATCGTAGGCAATTTTTTCTTTGGTAGCATTAACGCACGTATAATGAGCCATACAAGTAAAACCCAAATCATTATGAAATAAATCAACAAGGTCGAAAGTGTTGGTTTGAGTACACCCACCTGCACCATAAGTTATTGAAACAAAAGAGGGCGAAAGCTTCATTAACTGACCCGCATTAATGCCAAACTTGACAGCAGTCAAATAATCACTTGGCGGAAAAAATTCAAATGAAAATGTTCGTTTTTGTTTTTTAAAAATATCTGTAATCTTCATAATATTTACTTCTCTTTTAAATATTTAATGTCCTTTAAATTCAGACTTGCAATATTTGTTTTTTTAATAATATTATAGATACCGGCTTTATAAGCCATCAACTACTTATTAATCGCTTTTTTTATCAATTGCAAAATATAGCCATTCTTTGGTTTTTTCTATATCCTTGTTTGTTCTTTTTGCATAATCACTAAGCTGGTCTTTGCCTATTTTTCCTATACCGAAATACCTTGAGGCATCATGAGCCATATAAAAACCAGCTACTGAGCTTGCGGGTTTCATGGCATAAATACTTGTAAGAGAGATTCCTATTCTTTCCTCTACATTTAAAAGATCAAACAAATATCCTTTAAGCCGGTGATCCGGGCATGAAGGATATCCTACGGCAGGCCTTATACCCTGATATTTTCCTTTTATTAACTCTTGCAGGCTTAAGTTTTCATTAGGCACATATCCCCAGTATTTTTTTCTCACCCACATATGCATAACTTCAGCAGCAGCTTCTACAAGCCTGTCAGCAATCAACCTAAACATAATGCTCTTATAGCTATCACCATTTTCGTTAAACCTTTTCAGGTATTTATCGATACCATGGCCTGTTGTGACCGCGAAACCACCAAAATAATCTTTTATACCCGAATCAACCGGCGCTACAAAATCAGCTAAAGATAAAGCATACCCTTGATTATCTTTTAATTGCTGTTGCCTCAGCATAGGTATTCTCATAACAATCTTTCTCCGGCTTTCATCTTTAAATATTAATACATCATCACCTTTAGAATTGGCAGGGAATAATCCTATGATACCTTTAGGCTGAATAAGGTTATTTTGCTGAATATCATCAAGCATTGCCAGTGCTTCTTTAAATAATCTTTCGGCTTCCCTTCCCTCTCGTTCTTTTTCAAAAATGGAAGGATAAACACCTTTCAATCCCCACCCATTAAAGTATGGAGTCCAATCTATATATTTTCTCAATTCTCCCAGGTCAAAATCATAAAACTCCTTAACTCCAAGCATTCTGGGCTTTACAGGGCGTTCCCTTTCTAACACATATTTTCTTTTACGCGCATCTTCAAGGGATAAGAATTTTGTGGCGGTTTTCTTCTTACGAAAGTCTTTTCTTAATTTATTTTGCTCCTCGCGAATTTCCTCTATACCGGCTCTGCCATCATCACTAAATATTTTACCCACCACGCTAACACTTTGCATAGCGTTAGGCACGTGAGCCACAACTCCACTGTAAAGGGGAGCAACTTTTACAGCGGTATGTAAGGCTGAAGTAGCAGCACCACCCAATAAAACAGGTATTTTACAACCTTTATCTTCCAACCTTTTAACTATACCTATCATCTTATCTAGTGAAGGAGATATCAAACCACTCAAACCAAGTATATCGGGTTTTTTATTATCTATTGCTTTTATAATTTCTTTATTGGGAACCATCACCCCCATATCAATAACTTCATAATTATTGCATTTTAACACCAATGCAACAATATTTTTACCAATATCATGTACATCACCCTCTACAGTGGCCAAAAGAACTTTCTTTTTTTGTTCTAAAGATTTTGCTGTAGCCTTGGCTTCCTTTTCAATATCACCTGAAAGAAATTCTACAGCTTTATTCATTATTCGGGCACTTTTTATTACCTGTGGCAAAAACATCTCGCCCTCAGCAAAAAGCTCACCTACTTTGTTCATACCATCCATTAATGGGCCTTGTATGATATTCAGTGAGCTGTATTGATTGTCCCTTAGCTCCTGAATATCCTCATTAATATAACTATTTATACCATTACACAATGAATAAACAATCCTTTCTTCGGGTGATTGTTCTCTCCATTTATCCTTATGCTTCTGTTGCGTTGACTTATTAATGATTTTGGAAGCTAGATCCAAAAGCCTGTCTGTGGCATCAGCCCGTTTGTTAAGCACCAAATCTTCAACCGGTTCACGAACTTCATTATCAATATTATCATAATCGATAATTTTTGCCGGATTAACAATAGCAAAATCCAACCCTGCTTTTTCACAATGATGAAGAAATACAGAGTTAATTACATCTCTCAGATAATCATTCCCCCTAAAAGCAAAAGAAACATTACTGACTCCGGCATTAACTTTTGCATGCGGCAAATTCTTCTTTATCCATTTTACGGATTTAATAAAGTCGACCGCATAATCATTATGAGCTTCTATTCCGGTACCTATAGTTAACACATTAGGATCAAATATTATATCTTCGGGTTGAAAACCTACTTCTTCTATTAATATCTTATATGCACGCTGACAAATTTCAATTTTTCTGTCAAAAGTTTCGGCTTGCCCTTTCTCATCAAAAGCCATTACAACTACAACAGCACCTAACTCTTTTATAACGGAGGCTTTTTGCTTAAAATCTTCCTCTCCATCTTTAATACTGATAGAGTTCACTAAACTTCGCCCCTGTATACATTTCAAACCATTTTCAATAACATCAAAATCGGAAGAATCTAGCATTATGGGCATATTTACAATATCAGGTTCAACAGTAAGCTGATTCAAAAAAGTTTTCATCACTTTTTTTGAATCTATCATGCTATCATCTAAATTGATGTTTAATATTTCTGCTCCATCCCTGATTTGATTTCTGGCTATTTCAAAAGCTTCTTCATATTTTTCGTTTCTAATAAGCTTGGCAAATTTTTTTGAGCCATTTACGTTGGTCCTCTCTCCTATTTTAACCAGCCCGGTACTATCTTTTACACCAAAAGACTGTAAACCACTGATTCTTGTTGTTATTGGGTGTTTAAAAATTTGACGCGGGCTGTACTTTGAAGCCATTTTTGAAATGGCTTTAACATGCTCAGGCATGCTTCCACAACATCCACCAACAATATTAACAAATCCGTTTTCGCAAAAAGTTTCAATAAGGCCGGCCATCTCCTCTGGTGATTGGTCATATTCGCCCAACTCGTTGGGAAAACCTGCATTAGGATGAGCACTAACCAAAACCTCTGATTTTACACTTAACCTTTCAAGATAGGGAGTCATTTTATCAGCACCGAAAGAACAATTCAAACCGACAGAAAACAAAGAAAAAGGAAAAACCGAATTATAAAACGCTTCAACAGTTTGACCCGATAAATTCCGGCCACTTTCATCAATGGTTCCCGATATCATTACCGGTATTTCTACCGATAAGCCTGAACGTACTTTATTAATAGCATACAAGGCAGCTTTTGCATTCAATGTATCAAAAACAGTTTCTACCATAAGAATGTCTGCCCCGGCATCTACCATACCCTGCACCTGATTCCTGTAAGCTTCAACCAAATCATCAAAAGTAACGTCTCTGAATGAAGGATTATTAATATCAGGTGATATGGAAGCCGTTTTTCCGGTAGGCCCTAAAGTAGCTGCAACAAAACGAGGCTTATTCGGATTTTTTTTGTTGTATTGTGCAGTTAAATCTTTAGCAATTTTAATAGCCTGGAAATTTATTTCATATACATAAGATTCCATGCCATAATCCTTTAAACCATAATAGTTGGCATTAAAGGTGTTGGCTGTTATTATGTCAGCCCCGGCATCAAGATATTTCTTATGTATATCTTTTACAATTCCGGGTTGTGTAATTACCAATAAATCATTAAGACCCTTTAAAGAAACCGGATGATCAACAAACTTAGCTCCTCTAAATTTATCTTCTTCTAAATTTTCCATCTGAAGCATAGTTCCCATGCCGCCATCCAGAATTAATATGTTCTTATTTGCTGTTTCCTGCAACTTCATCTGAATAAATTATGGTTATTAAACTGTTTTACAATGATTTATATATATTGTTTAGATATCTAAATTTTTATTGGCAGGCAACCCCGGAAAATCGAAATTTCGCTGCCGCTCAACGAGTAACCGATAACAGGTTTTACTTAACTGAACCATCAAAATCATCAAATCAACTTCTATAATGTACTTTATCATTCAACACCTACAAATCAAATAAATCACTACTCGTAACTTTTTACTCGACAAACACTACTATTACTGGTTAATGAGGGTTTCATTACTTAAACTAATCAGCCATAATTACGATTTTGGAAATTTTAAAACTATAGTGTCCTGAATCCTCCAGCAGAAAAATAGCATTAATTATAAAACAAACTAAATAAAATATCCGGTTAAAATGCAAATTCAGCGTAGCATATTGTTTTTAAAGGCAAATAAAAATATGTTCCTTAAACTACAAAAATTAAACATTTGAATAAATAATTTGCATTGTACCATATTTGATATTCTATTTATTTATTGTTTTTAAGAGTAAAAAACAAAGTTAAGGAAATACTAGCCAATAACAAAATTAAATTTTATACCACCTGGATATTCATAAAGGATATTTAAAAAAACATGAGGCGTATTACCTGAAATTGTCAAGGAATTATTTATATTTTCAAAAATATGTAAACTATCTAATCAAAACATATTTTTTATTAGATTTACAAAAATATTCACCTGAAAAAATTAAAATATCATAATAAGTATAAGCATGAAAAAATCTGCCGGTACTGAAACACCTTTAGTTACATTTCCCATAGATGAAATGCAAAAACTAATAGAGTCTTTTACTCCTGACAGGTTAGCTTCATTTCTCGATGCTACCTATCTGCAAGAAAATAAACAAAAATCAGAGATTTTAAAAATGGTTGATTTGGCTAAATCATTAAAATGTGCATCTGTATGTGTTAACCCGATTGCCGGCATCAACATTTTACCACAAGCATTAAAAAGCTCAGGTATAAAAGAATGTTATGTAATAGATTTTCCTTTTGGAGAGTCTGATATTGAAAAAAAAGCTATTGAAGCAGAGCGTATAATAAAAAAAAGCCGCAGCCTCAGAGGTGAAGATAAAGGAAACATTGAACTCGATATGGTTATAAATATCGGTCGTTTCAAAGAAGACCCCCAGTATACTATTCATGAAATAAATGCGGTTTGTGATGCTGCTGATAATGAAGAGGTAAAAGTTATTATACGATCATCTGAGTTAACAGTGCAAGAACTTTACAAAATATGCGAAATATTTGCTATGTCAAAAGCAACTTTTATAAAAAGTTCTACAGGCAAGGATACATATGGTGCTTTACCCGAACACATAAGTATAATGCGTGAGGTGATTGGCAACAACCATGGTATTAAAGCCGCCGGTGGAATATCAGACGCTATGACAGCAATGAGATTATTTTATGCCGGTGCAAAAGATGAAAAATTGCAAAAACCCAACCTCTTCAGAATTGGTACCAGCTCCCCACTGAACATTATCACTTCCATGAGCTGGTTATTAGAAGCGCCCGAAGTTCATCTGAAAACAAGCATCATACCATGTAAAATATGCCCGTTTTTTTATAATAGAAAACAGGAAGCTCAATTACGGGAAGAAGCTTATAACAGGTGTGAAGAATGTAAACACAATCATTATCTGAAAAACAAAAGTTTATGGTACAACAAATAAATTTATACCCTTTTAAAACAATGCTTGAAAAATTATATGTTTTTTATAATAAAATGTTATTCCACTAGTGTCCGGTTAAGAATTAATCTTGCCACCAAGACACGAAAACACAAAGAAACACAAAGCGTAACTTATTGACACTATATTCTTTGCGAATCTTCGAGTCCCTGCCCTGTTGGATAAATTGTTTACAAACCAGAGGGGTAATGAAAAAATGTATCCAAAAGGGTTAAAGTCTTAATGGCTAAAATTAATTTAAGTTTATAATCAAATAATTTTAAATTCTTTTGTAATGACTGGTATTAAATAGAAACAAACAGTAAAACTAATTTTAATCGGACACTAGTGTTGCGATTTGATTAATAAATATCGATTAATGAATGATGATTTTTTATACAAAAAACGCTATAATGACATAGTTTGACGTAGTTATAATTTATATTTGTAAAAGATAAAATGCTAATTTTAAAAGCTAATACCAAACTTTTGACATAATCATGACTTTAAAACTAATTACAACATCAGACCTTCACCTTGGAAGAAAGTCACGCGGTATACCTGAAAATGTTGAGCAAAGCTCATCAAAACATACATGGAGCAACCTTGTTAAACTTTGCGTCGATGAAAATGTTGATGCGCTTATTCTTGCCGGAGATATTGTGGATCGTGATAACCGCTATTTTGAGGCTATTGGGCCTTTACAAGCAGGTTTTGAGGAATTAAAAAAGGCTGACATATTTGTATATATGGTGGCAGGGAATCACGACTTTGATGTGCTTGCACAGATTGCCGGCAATGAAAAATATGATAACGTTAACCTTCTCGGAGCCGGAGGAAAATGGGAATTGAAGAAGCTTTCCAAAGGCAACAACCATATACAACTGGCAGGCTGGTCATTTCCTAAAAGCTATATCAAAGAAGACCCGCTTTTTAGTTTTAACAATATCAGTATTGATCCAAATTACCCGGCTATTGGAATTTTGCACTGTGATGTTTATGACCAAAAAAGCTCTTATGCCCCGGTTAATTTAAATAATCTTGCCAACAAAAACTTAAATGCATGGATTCTCGGTCATATCCACAAGCCTGATATATTGAAAAAAGATAACCCGTACATTTTTTACCCCGGCTCCCCTCATGCTTTTAGCGCAAAAGAACCGGGAATTCATGGGGCTGTATTGATGGAGATTGATGATAATGGCAGAATAAATACTAAAACAATCCCTTTATCGCCGGTTAGATATGAGAGTATTGTTGTTAATGTCATAAATGCAGATGATGAAATCACATTAAGGGATAAAATAACCATGGCTTTATCTGGTAATGCCAATGAAATTATTGATGAGCTGGAAAATGTTGAGTTTTTGGTTTATGACGTATATCTGGAAGGTGTTCATTCCAAAATTAAAGAGTTGGATAAATGGACGGCATCACTTACCGATTATGACGGGAAATTGGATATCGGAACTAAATTTTTAGTCAGGGAAGTTGAAAACTTTGTAAAACCTGCAATTGAAAATCTCGAAGAACTTGCGAAGCAACCCTCGCCCGAAGGTTTGCTGGCAGAAACTATATTGGCATTACAAAATGGCACTGATACGGAATTTCTGAATGAAATTAAAAAAGAATGGGAAGATAATTTTAAAAAAGTATCCGGTTCAGGAACTTACCAACCTTTGCACAATTTTCACAATGTTAAAAACTTCAATAAAATACCCGATAAAGACGCAAAAGAGTATATAATAAAGGAATGTAACAGGTTGCTGGCAGAATTGAGGATGCAACAACAAGAAAGCTAGATAGTTTTAATTCCTCGCAAAAACCGCAAAATTAAATTAACGCAAAATACGCAAAGACAGTGACAGAAAATGAAATATCTTATAAAGTAATTGGTGCAGCAATAGATATCCATAAAACTATTGGCCCTGGATTATTAGAGTCAGCATATGAAAATGCTTTAGCTTATGACCTGAAAGAATTGGGATTTGATGTTAAACAACAATTTCCAATGCCTTTTATTTACAAGAAAGTAAAGCAAGAAGTGGGATACAGAATCGACTTACTTATTAATAACAAGCTAATCATAGAAATAAAAGCTGTTGAAATAATAGCCCCGGTGCATTATGCCCAGTTATTAACATATTTAAAATTATCAGGTATAAAATTAGGCTTATTAATAAACTTTAACTCAAAAACTTTAAGAAACAATGTTCATAGAGTAGTTAATAATCTATAAGCTTTGCGTAATTTGCGTTTAAATATTTTGCGGTTTTTGCGTGGAGCTTTTTTATTGATGAAAAAAATAAGCAAAAGACCAACTAAACAAAACAATAGAATAGGGTTATTAATCTAAATATCTAAAACAATTTATTTCAAAATGCAAAAAACCCCACTCATACTACAAGAACTATCTATCCGAAAGATGCCGGGTTTACCACAAGGATTGAAACCATATAAAGATCTGGCGACTAATATAAATATAATCGCAGGTCCAAATGCATCAGGCAAAAGCTCCACAGCAAGGCTTATTCAGCAAATAATTTGGCACAATAAAACACAAGGCATCCGGGCTGATAGTTTGTTGAATATTAATAAAGAACGATGGGAAGTTAAGATTGACTCCAAAAATATTACTTTACTGCGTGATGGTATTAAGGATGAATTAACCGGGCTGCCGGCTGCCGAAGACTCAAACCGGTACATGCTGGCATTGCACGAGCTGTTTGCAGAAGATGAAGGCGGACTTGCCAAAAAAATAGTTAAAGAATCGATTGGCGGAGTTGACCTCGACAAAGCCCGCGAAAACCTCGAATATTCCGGTGATATTAAACGCAAAGGAATTAGTGAATTCAAAGAATTTGAAAAAGCCGAAAAGAATTATAATGAAAAAGAACAAAAGCAGCGTAACCTTAAAAATGATGAACAACAACTTGATAAGCTGAAGCAAGAAAAACAAAAAGCTGAAAAGGCTCAAAGTTTAAAAGAATTCTATAAACTAACTGCTGAATATATCAAAGCCCGCCAGGATTGCGAATTAAAAAAAGAAGAGTTTGAAAAGTTTCCGGCGGTTCTTGAAAAAGTAACCGGTGAAGAATATAATAATATTGAAGAACTTGAAAAAAGTATCGAAAGCTGTAAAAACAATATCAGAACAGCTGAGCAGGAAATTGAAAGAAATAATGAAACTATTTCTTCGCTTAAAATACCGGAAACCAGTGTTGAGGATGAAATATTGACCGAACTGGAAGAAAGGATTAAAAAAGCATCTGATCTGGAGCGTGAAGTGCATGAAACCGAAAACAAGATTTCACATTCAGAGGCAAAAAAACTTGAAGCTCTTAAAAGCATTGACAAAACAACTGATTCATCCGAATTTAAAGGGCTTCAACTCAATGATGTTACGGGCCTTGACAAATTCATTTACGATGCACATGAGGCTTTAAGCGAAAAGAAATATCTCAATACGGAGTATGAAAAGCTAAAAGATCAGTTAATTGAAAAACAGGTAGAGAGCGACAATATTTATAAAGCAATAACTACCTTAAGCTATTGGCTGCAGGAACAAAAATCGCAAAAAGATATTTCAAAAAAATGGCTGATAGCCCTACCGGCTGCTGTTATTATTACGGCTATTGCAACATATTTTTCATGGATTGCAGGTTTGGTTGTAGCATCTTTATTTGCTATACCTGCAATTTATCTTTTAGCAGCAAAACCTAAAAAAGAAAGAGACCTTAGAAAAACTGATTTTGAAAAAACCGGCTTAAGGCCACCGGCAAAATGGACTACCGAAGATGTTGCCAACAGACTGGATGAATTAAACGAGGAACTTATTTTAGCAAAAACGCAGGAAGATATCAATCGCAGAATTCATATAATTGAAAATGAACTTAAAGAATTGCAACCCAGGCTGGATAATATCAAAAATCAATATACCAGTTGGCAGGAAAAATTAAAACTGATGCCCGAACTCCCCACCGATAATCTAAAAAATTACAGCGAGTTGTATTGGTTTTTAAAGAATATATACGATTGGCAACAAAACCATAACGAAGCGGAAGCTTTAAAAGCAAGCAGGAATGATTATTATGAATTATGGAAGAAGAATGTACAAAGAATAAATACTATATTTTCCGGCTATAAGCTGGAAGCTGTTGAAGATGCAACACAAGCCTCAGCAGTATTCAAAAAACTTAAAGAAGATGAATTTAAACGCAGGGATGCAGTAAAAGAAATAACAAGCCAGAAGCAGAAAGTTAAGGAAAATGAAATTCAAAAAGGCGAAAACACTCAAAAGCTTGAAAACATTTATAATAAGCTGGATATAAATTTCGGGCAAAAAGAAGAGGTTAATAATTTATTAGAGCAGCTTGACAACTACAAAAAATCAAAGCAGGAGTTTGATTTTGCAGTGAAAAGTCTGGCTGAAAAGGAAAAAGCAGTTAAGGCACATTCCTTATACGATTATCGTGCCATGGAAGTTGAAACATTAACACATGATGAAACCGAAAAACTTATCAAAGAAAATACTGAAATTGCAAACAGATTGGATGAACTTAAGGAAAATATAACGGCTATTGAAGCCCATATTAATTTAGCAAAAGAAGGCGCTGATCTTGAAAATGCCTTAAAAGAAAAAGATGAAGCTTTAAATAAACTTCATCAGCTTTATGAAAATAATCTCTCGTCAATAACAGGAAACATTATTGTTGACAAACTAAAAAGCTTTACCCGCGATAAGAATCGCCCAAAAGTGTTTGACCATGCAAAAAAACTGCTTAACCGCATCACAAACGGCAGATATGACTTAATACTGGATGACAGTGATGATGCAGCTTTTAGTGCTTTTGACAATGTGTTGCATAAAGAACAACCTCTTGATGAATTATCAACCGGAACACGGATCCAACTTCTATTGGCTGTACGGCTTGCATTTATTGAAACTATTGAACCTTTAATGAAGCTGCCGTTACTGGCTGATGAACTTTTGGCAAACAGTGACGATATAAGGGCTAAAGCTATCATTGAAGCATTGATTGAAATAAGCAAAAACGGAAGGCAGATATTTTATTTCACAGCACAGGAAGACGAAGTCGTTAAATGGAAAACATACCTTGATATAATTCCGGATGTTAATTATAAAATATATACACTAACAAGCCAAAAATACGACCACCCTGCTTATGATTTTAATAAAACCGGATATAGCATTGATTCTGTTAAGTTTGCTTTGGAGATACTGGCTCCGGATGGAAAAAGTTACCATGATTATGGGAAATTTATCGGTGCAGACACTTTTGATCCTCTTCAGCATGAGCCTGAACAGATACATTTGTGGCATTTGCTTGAGGATAGCACAGTATTGTATAATTGTCTTAAAAAGAACATCGTTTACTGGGGTCAGTTAAAATCATTTTTTGATAATGACGGGCATATAGAGGGTATAGATGATAATGAGTTTAATCTCATCAATGAAAAAGTTAGGCTTCTTGAACGCTTTGTTGAGTTATACCGTATTGGACGTCCGAAGCCTATTGACCGCGAGGTGTTAGAGCAGTCAGGAGCAGTGTCTGAGAGCTTTATTGATGAGGTTGCTGACAAACTTTACCAGTATAATGGAAATCCTGTTGAATTATTGCAGGCACTTAAAAACTCAGAGGTGCCGGGATTCAGACAGGCAAAGATTGCTGAACTTGAACACTATCTTGTAGACTACGGATACATAGATGATAACAAGCCTCTTCCAATGGAAGAAATTACGACACAGCTGAAAGCCTTACTGTCAACAATGGATATAGATGCTTATAAAGCTGAAAAATTTATTGATAAAGTTTTAACCGGGCAATTTTAAAGTGAATTACAATTTCCTCTAAAACGGCCAGAAATTGTTATCATACCAAACCTTTTCGGTAAGTTGTTTGTCAAGCTCAATAAGAAGCTTATGATGTCCTTTCTCCCAGTTTGCAAGCCACTCAAAAAGTTCTTTTGCATTTGGATCTGTAGCTTTCTTTGCTTGATCAGAATAAACTTCTATCGACTTGTTTTCCATGTCAATGGCAGCTGAAATAGCAGCTGACTCAAAACCGGCACCAGAAATTTTTTCAGTGATCTCTTGAGTCAAAATATTATTTACAACATCTTTTGCATGCTGTTTTGACTGAAATTCATTTTTGTCAAATTTTTGAGTCTTATTATAATTAGCAAGTTGTTTTGACAAAAAGTCTATATGTGTTTGCTCTTCTTCTGCCATAATATCAAAGATTTTTTTGACTTCTTTATTGTCAGTTTGCTCGGCAACCTTCTCATATAAAGATTTGCCCCGATGCTCCATGATTATGGCTTGCTTTAAAATATCGGCAATGTTTTTATCCATAATAAAGTATAGTTTAATGAAAAAATTAATTAATTATATCAAATATAAATATTTATTTAGTACTTAAAAGTAATGTTAAAATAAAAAAATAATCAAAACTCAACCGGGGGCAGCAAGTTCTTGCTGCACAACAAAATGCCTGTCATCCAATGCAAAACAAGCAATCTTGTGATTTCTATCTGACAGTAATAATAACGTATAAATAAAGATTTTGTTTACAAAAAACATTATCAAATATTATAATTATATAAAAACTCTACGGATTTAAATTTCAAATTATTGGGATATAAAAAAAAGTGTCAAATAATAAAATAAATTTACTAACTCACTAAAGTAAATAGTATACGAAAAATTGTATTTTTATGGCTGTTTTAATTAATTTATAAAATGTCATATGATATTAGTAACCGGAGGTACCGGATTTACAGGATCGCATCTGTTATTAAACCTTGTTTTAAAAAATGATAAGGTTCGGGCTTTAAAGCGAAAAAGTAGCTCTACTTATTGGGTAAAAAAGATTTTTGAATGGTACAGGCCTGATGATAATCACATTTTGTTTGATAAGATAGAATGGTTTGACGGTGATATAAATGACATTTTCTGTTTAGATGAATGTGTTTATGGCGTTAAGAAGATATATCATTGTGCTGCTTTGGTTTCTTATTCTCCTTCTGAAAGGGGTCAAATGTTAAGGATAAATGTAGATGGGACTGCAAACCTTGTAAATGCTGCTTTGCAGAAAAATGTTGAAAAGATTTGTCATTGCAGTAGTATTTCATCCCTGGGAGCAAGTAAAGCCGGAGAAGTAGTAGATGAGAGTTTTTTTTGGAAAACTTCGGCCAGCAATTCTTATTATGCTATCAGCAAGTTCAATTCTGAACGCGAAATATGGAGAGGATCGGTAGAAGGTCTGAATGTAGTGGTAATAAACCCATCTATTATTATAGGTCCGGGAAATCCGGCAAACTCGAGTGGTCAGATATTTAAATCTGTAATAGACGGATTGAAGTTTCACAGCAACGGTATTACAGGATTCGTAGATGTTAGAGATGTTGCTGATATTATGTTAAAATTAATGGAAAGTGATATTAATAACGAGCGTTTTATTGTAAACAGTGAAAATCTTTCATATAAGGACGTTTTTACCAAAATTGCAAAAAACTATGGTATCGCCCCACCAAAATATAATGCAGGAAAATTTTTGAGCGAAATAGCCTGGAGAGCCGAATGGCTGAGAAGTATTATTGTAAAATCGAAGCCTTTAATAACTAAAGAAACAGCCCGCTCTGCAAATAAACAGTCATTCTATTCAAATAAAAAAATTAAGGAAGCATTAAACTATGAGTTTAGAACAATTGATAAGGCTATACATAACACCTGTAGTTTTCTGAAAAAATATTATGCCAAATAGTTCTTCTTTTTGGAAAGAGTATGTTGCACCAACATATATAATATCATGAGTGCTGAAATAAAAGTGGCAAATCTTCCCAAATAATCTCCATATCTGGTATAAAAGGTTAATTTATCATTCTTATTCAGGCTGTTTCGCAATACAGCAGTTTCATCCCATGATGATACTTCAATCAAATTACCTCTTTGATTAATAAAAGATGATATACCTGTACTTGCAGCCCGGGCAATTGATCTGCGTGTTTCGACAGCCCTGATACGCGCATACTGATTGTGCTGGCGATACCCGGGAGTATCACGCCACCAGCCATCATTGGTAATAATAATAATAAATTCAGAGTTTTGTAAAATGCTCTTATTTATATACTCGCCATAAATTGATTCGTAGCAAATAGGAACTGCAACATTTGTTGAGTCGGCTGTATGAAAAGGAGTTTGATTTTCCCATGTTCCCATACTTCCCGGTATACCTCCCAGTTTAGTTATAAGGCCTTCTAGCGGTTTAAATATCCAAAAATAAGGCATTCGCTCAACGCCGGGCACAAGTTTTGACTTTGAATAAAACTGGTATACACCATCTCCTGAAGTCATAAGTGCAGCATTAAAAACATCATAATACTCTGATGTGCCCCTGTATGGCCGGGCAGTGGGCGAAGCATCCCTGTCTCGTCCGTAAAACTCATGAGCCATAAAACCGGTTATGAGGTAAAGAGAATCATATTCCGTTAAAAAATTGTTTATTTTACGTATAGAAACATGATTTTCCAGTTGATCAATATTGATTCCTTCGGGCAAAACCCCTTCAGGAAAAACAACAAATCGTGTTTCTGAAGTAGTATGTTTTTTTGCTAAGTTAAGCATCAAATCCATCCTTCCAGTAATCTGATCATAAGTTTGCGGCCTTTCATAAGGATCAAAATTTGGCTGAACTATAGTAACTTCAACCGGATCATGCTTTTCATTGTAAGTGTAATATTTTATAAATGAAACAACAGAAGGTATAACAAAGAACAGTATGGCTGCTGAAATTAAAATTTTTCTAAAACGAGGCTTAAATTCATATACTCTATGAGATTTAATAACTGAGTATATTAATAAATTTATTATTAAAATCCACAATGTACCTCCCAATGCACCCGTAATATCATACCACTGAATCCACTGAGGGTATCGGGCAAATGCATTGCCCAAATTCAACCAGCTCCAACTCAACTCCCAATTCATATGAAGAAATTCAAATGTCAGCCACAAAACAATAAATGAAACTAAACTATTTTGGCCGCGTAATTTTCGCCTTATCAGGTGACTTAAAAACAATGGTAAAGACATAAAAAAAGAGTTAATAAAAACTGCCAGTAAGGCACCTGTAACTGTCGCAAAAACTATCCAGTATGTCGTTAAACCATTCCAGATAATAAAAGCAACCCATAAGAAAAGTAAAAGCTTAAAAGGTGAAACATTTTTCTTATTGTTTAGAACGGTTTCTTCCATTATCAATAATGGTACAAATGCGAAAAATATAATAAACGGAAATCCTCGTTCGGGCCAGCTTAATGTCAGCAAAACTCCGGCAAGAATTGATAATATCAAAAAACGGCGATTGGAAAAGTTGTTTAATAAATTAGTCGTAAACATAATAAGTTATTTATTGTGACACAAAAATACGGATTTTAATCAAAAAACCGGCTTAATAGTTTTTTGATTCAATATATTAATATAAAGACACATTAGTGTACGGTTGGGTTAAAAGTTTAACAATAGTTTTTTCTTTTAATATCAGTTATTACAGAAAAAGAAAAAAATGAATGATTATAAACTTTAATTAAATTATTTATAACAATGTATAAAACTGTGTTTTAAACAAAAATGTTTTTGTATTTTTGATAGTAATTTGATTTTGTTTAAATAATAAAACAAATCCTGATGACAAAAGGCAAAAATACTGAACAAAAGATACTTAATGCCGCTACCGAGCTTTTTCTTAAGAAGGGTGTTGATCGCACAAGTGTAAGGGATATTGCAAACAAAGCTAATATAAATCTGGCTCTACTGAATTATTATTTTCGGAGTAAGGAAAATTTATTTATCACAATTTTTTCAAGGCTAATGAAAAAAAACTCAAAAAAACTTATAGCGATACTTGATTCTGATATTAGTCTTGAAGAAAAGATTGAGAAATACGTTGCTGCATATATTGATATATTGCTCAAAAACCCTTTGCTTGTTTCTTTTGTATTGGTTATACTTCATCGAAGTTCTGACAAGATCATTAAATTAGAAGCCATAAGCTATTTATACAGTACTGAAAAATTTACTCAGCAACTCATTGATGAAGCGAAGAAGGGAAATATCCGTAAAACAAATACCACTCATTTTTTTGTAGATATGTTATCGCTGATAACTTTTCCCTTTGCCATCAAACTGCTTATAAAAGACAAAGCTTCTTTATCTGAGAATGATTTCAAAACTTTTATTCGCGAGCGAAAAAAACGTATTCCACGTTTACTTATTAATGAATTGAAATTAAAATAAGCGACTCACAAAAGCACTTAAACCCGATAAAATTGCTTCATTATATTAATTACAGACATTCATATTTTTTTATCTTCCCGGCATGTTTTGGTATATTTTTGCTGTCGGGTCACTTTGAAAAAATTGACCGCTATCAATATTTATAATGCTTAGTTTTTGTCCCCATCCGGCACCTGTGTCTGTAAGTGTAACTTCACAAAATTTAACAGGACAAAAGTGATTAAATTTAATAGTAGGTGTGTGACCAACAAAAACCTTATCATAGGCTGAAATTTTTTCTTTATTTTTATGTTCTGAATAAGCCTCAAAAACAAGGCGGCGATCCCATATAAATATATCATTACTATGTTTATCAAGTGTTGTGTTAATATCAAAACCACCATGAACAAACATCATATTGTCAATGATGTGGTAATATTTTGAGTTTTCAAGCAATTCGAGGTGATTTTTGTCAAAAGCTCCGTGATAACTTTTAAGAGTTGCATATCCTCCCTGCTCAAGCCATATAAATGGTTTTTCACCGTATTTTGCCCATTTATAGCACCATAAGTCATGGTTACCAATGATATAAATCAGGTTTTTTACACTCAACAACTCATCAAAACAACTTTTAACTTCCTCATAACCATCACAAACATCACCCAAACATATCAACAAATCTTTATCAGGATCAAAACCTGATCGTTCAAAACATTGCAAAAGTGCCTTGTATGCACCATGTATATCACTGATTACAAAACGGGCCATTAAAATTTAACTAAAGAATTAAAAATTTAAAATTTGGTTTGTTTAATATGATGATCTTTGAAATAACCATCTATATAGGTTTATTTGTTTAATCCTGTTTAAATCGCAAATTACAATCTTGATTTTTTAATCATTTTTTTGATTTTAACTGCCTAACGAACTCTATATTACTTTTCAACTTATCATATTTAATTCTTGATATTGGTGAGCCTGATTTTTTTATATAAATCAAGTAATTTTCTTTGTCAAGATTTTCCCAATCTTGATCGTCAAAACCCAGAACAGTTTCATTTAACATAAAAACATTATTATTTTCAGCCTTTGCAAACCGATTCCAGGGGCAAATATCCTGACACATATCACAACCAAAAATCCAATTTTCGTATTTTGGCAAATTTGATTTTTTGTCGATATGATCTTTCATTTCAATGGTAAGGTATGATATACATTTTTTTGCATCTACAAATCCTTCTTTATTAATAGCTCCGGTTGGACAAACGTCAATACATTTGGTGCAATTGCCGCAATAATTCTTTTCGAAGACTTCATCATACTTAAGCTCAATATCAACTATTAATTCGCATAAAAAAAAGTAACTTCCAAAGCGTGGTATAATAAAACAACCATTTTTTCCTGTCCATCCCAATCCTGCTTTTTGTGCCCAGGTTTTTTCCATTACAGGAGCTGAGTCAACAAAACCACGCCCATTTATTTTGCCAATTTCATTTCTAATACTTTGTAGCAGATCAGCTAACTTGTTTTTCAATATCGGGTGATAATCTTTTCCATAAGCATATTTGGATATTTTATACCGGCAATCAGGATTTTGATTTTTTGCCGGCAAATAGTTGATAGCTAATGAGATTACCGATTTTGCATTTTCAAAAAATAAAGAAGGATCAAAGCGAAGCGTCAAATTTTTTTCAAGATAGTTCATTTTACCCTGACACCCCATTGACAGCCATTTTTCATAGTAAAGTTTTTCGTTTTCCAGCTTTTTGGCCCGGGCTATTCCACAAAAATCAAATCCGGATGCAATTGCAGCCTTTTTGATTTTTTTCGAATTAATAATCTTTTGATTTGAAGTTTGAGTTTGCATATAGGTTATATCCTCAAAGATCAGTCGAATAAAGAGCTTTGTGAACTATGTTTTATTTTTCCAAGGTGATTATAACCACTTTCGGTTGCTTCCCTGCCTCTCGGCGTTCTTTGCATGTATCCCTCCTGTATAAGAAATGGTTCATAAACCTCTTCTATTGTCCCCGGATCTTCGCTAACAGCTGTAGCTATAGTATTTAAACCAACGGGCCCTCCTTTAAATTTCTCTATAATGGTTTTTAGTATCTTATTATCCATTTCGTCAAGGCCATGCTTATCAACATTTAGGGCATTTAATGCATATAATGATATTTCAAGGTCAATGTTGCCATCACTTTCTACCTGGGCAAAATCACGAACCCTTCTAAGAAGAGCATTAGCTATTCTTGGTGTGCCGCGACTTCGCTTTGATATTTCTTCAGCAGCTTCATGACTTATTTTAACTTTTAATATGGATGCTGACCTGAGAATTATTTTTTTTAATAGTGTAGAGTTGTAATAATTTAATCTTGATGTTATACCGAACCTCGCCCTGAGAGGAGATGTTAACAAACCTGATCTTGTTGTGGCACCAATCAATGTAAATGGGTTTAATTTTATCTGAACACTTTTTGCATTTGGCCCGCTTTCAATCATTATATCTATGCGATAGTCTTCCATTGCAGAGTAAAGATATTCTTCAATAACCGGACTCAGCCGGTGTATTTCATCTATGAAAATCACATCGTTATTTTCCAGGTTTGTAAGCAAACCTGCAAGATCACCGGGTTTATCAAGAACCGGCCCTGATGTAAGTTTTATACCAACACCCATTTCTTTTGCAATAATATGTGCAAGTGTGGTTTTACCCAAACCGGGAGGACCATGCAACAAAACATGATCAAGAGCCTCACTACGCTGACAAGCAGCCTTTACAAATACACGAAGATTATCAACAACCTGTTTCTGGCCTGTAAAACTTGAAAATGTATCAGGTCGTAAAGATTTCTCAAACTCTTTTTCTTCAAAAGTCAGGTTTTGTGCTTTCGGATCAAGGTTTTTATTCATAGCATAAGGATTCTATTATTTTGCTAAGTTAATAAAACCTTACAAACTATTTAAATGATTTTTTACGAATATTTTCAGATTAAGTTGTTAATTATCTGGGAGTTATGCTTTAAAGTATAAGGACTTCATATAAGAAATGTTTACTATAATCCTTTTTTGTATAAACGCTTGAACTGCCTGTAAGTATTTTCTGAGCCTGTGTCATCCTTCGGGTCATGTTTACTACCCATGCGAACAGCAATTGCTGTTTGGATACGAGGCTCCAGGTCATTTACAGTTAAATAAACTTTTAAACCGTTTTCAAGCTCATAAATATGAGTCTCGATCGGATCACCTGCAACGGTTTTGAACCGGTAATCTGTGTTTGCAACACTATAAAAACATGTTGGCAATACAAACAAACAGATTAAAATGGATTTAATAACTTTGTGAATAATTTTAATCATGATAATAAGCTGTTTATGTTAAAAATTAAGAAATAATAAATAAAAAGTATTGAGCCAAAATAAAAGAACCATAAATATATAATAAATATTTTAAAAAAAGTTAACAAATCAGTTGTATAAAAAATATTTATTTAACATAAAACAAAAAGCTTGGTAATTGTCAAAACCAATAATATTTGATCATGACTCTGCAAATACAAGGAATGGATAGAACAACACTTATTGATAGCATATTCAGTATTGATGATAACAATAGTTTTAAAAAAATGTCGCTTGCTGTTTATAATTATCAATATCATAACTGCTATATTTATAAAAGGTTTTGTGATATTTTGCAGCGAACTCCCGAAAATGTTAATAAACCCGAAGAAATTCCTTTTATGCCGGTTGATTTTTTTCGTCATCATTCTGTAACATGCATTCCCGGAAAGGCAGAATTACGTTTTTATAGCAGTGCAACGAGCGAGTCGGTACCTTCAAAGCATATAGTTGCTTATGCAAGGCTTTATAAAGAAAGCATAATAAGGTGTTTTAAAATGTTTTTTAAAGACCCTTCAGAATATTGCATTCTGGCATTATTGCCGGGATATCTTGAAAGAAGTAATGCCTCTTTAATATATATGGTTAAAAAATTAATGGAATGGAGTGGTCATAAAAAAAACGGATTCTTTCTTTACGAGCATAACAAACTAAAAAAAATACTTGAAGAGTTAATGGCTGCAGGAAACAAAGTGCTGTTAATAGGCGTAAGTCATGCATTACTTGATTTTGCTGAAAGTTATCCATTGAAACTGAATAATGTGATAATTGTTGAAACAGGTGGAATGAAAGGGCAAAGAAAAGAGATAATACGCAAAGAACTGCATGGTAAACTTAAAAAAGCCTTTGGCATTTCTGAAATTACTTCAGAATACGGTATGACCGAATTATTGTCACAGGCTTATGCCCTAAAAAGCGGAAAATTTAAAACACCCCCATGGATGAAAGTTTTTTTCAGAGAAATAAATGATCCCTTTACCTATGTTTTACCCGGAAAAACTGGTGCCATTAACGTGATTGACCTGGCTAATGTTTTTTCATGCTCCTTCATAGCTACCAATGATATAGGCAAACAAAATAAAAATTCAACTTTTGAAGTATTGGGAAGAATTGATAATAGCGAAATGCGTGGATGCAACCTTATGATTGCCTGAAAATCAAGCGTATTATAACAGATACGATAAAAGATTAAAAACCGCTATACCTATCAGAAGTCCTCCTCCCATGATACCTACTCTCTTACCAAAACGAAAACCGAATTTTTTCCCTGTATTAATTCCTGCAAATGATACAAGAAAAACAACAACAGCTAAAATTAATGCAGATAACCCGACACTAAAATTTAAAAATGAGATACTGACGCCTACAATCAGGGCATCAATACTAGTTGCAACCGATAATGCTAAAATCACTTTTATATTATTAATATCAAAAGCTTTAGTCATCGGATTTATCTTGATACTAGCCACAATCATTTTCAAACCAATGAAGCTGATAATTATAAAGGCAAGCCAATGATCAACATCTTTTACAATAAAGTCTACGGTAGCACCTAAATAGAATCCGGCAAAAATCATAATATAATGTGCCATAGCAAATGAAAGAGCAACTTTAAGCTTTGTCCCCGGGCGCAATGTATCAGGAGCCATACCATTAATAATTGCAACCCCAAAGCAATCCATTGACAAGCCAATCGAAATAATAAGTATAACTATTAATTCCAAAACATGTCTTATTTAGATTATTAGATAAAGATCCGAAAAAGGTAAAAAGCTTTATACAATAAAGTCAAAAACATACAAACATTATTGTAGGTATAGCAAATATACTCTTATGGATTATCATTTCAAAAAATCTTTAACAAAAAACCCGGCGAGGTTCTGATCAGTTTGTTTTCAAGCTATTGAAACATGTTTGCATGTATGTATTAAACTTTTTCAAGCTCAACTGTAAAATGCCGCATAATGGGGGCTTCTTTTACTATTTTGTATCCTGTTTTTAATTCACCTCGTCTCTCATAAATGTTTGCCAGGCATGTTGCCACATAATCCATGTGATTATTGGTATACACTCTTCTGGGTATAGCCAGTCGCAATAATTCAAGGTCAGGATAGCGATTTTTCCTGGTTATGGGATCACGGTCAGCTAAAAGTGTACCTATTTCTACACCTCTTACACCACCTTCTTTATATAGTTCAACTGCGAGTGTCTGGGCTTGAAAATGTTCCCTGGGGAGATTTAGCATGAACCGTTTTGCATCAACAAACACGGCATGACCACCTATAGGTTCCTGAATTGGTATATTAAACTCCTTAAGCTTTTTCCCCAAATATTCAACCTGTCCTATCCGTGACTCAAGGTATTGGAAATCAGTGCCTTCTATTAGTCCTTCAGCCAAAGCTGCCATATCTCTGCCCGCCATGCCACCATAAGTGAGATATCCCTCAAACATGATGTTATAAACACTGGCTTTATTAAACAATTCTTCATCACGTAATGCTATAAATCCACCAATATTCACTATAGCATCCTTTTTGCTGCTCATTGTAGCACCATCAACATACGAAAACATCTGTTTTACTATTTCACCTATAGACTTGTTTTCATAACCTTTTTCCCGGGTTTTGATAAAATAAGCATTCTCAGCAAACCTTGCAGCATCAAAGATTAATTTTATGCCATATTTTTTGCAAAGAGCAGATACCTCTTTTATATTCTTCATAGAAACGGGTTGGCCACCGGAAGTATTACATGTAACGGTAATAATACAAAGTGGTATCTTTTCTTCGGGATACTTTTTAAATACCTCTTCCAGTTTTTGCAAATCAATATTTCCCTTAAACGGATGAATACCGGTAGTATCAAAAGCTTCATCAATAGTACAATCAAATGCACTGGCATTGCGAAACTCAATATGCCCTTTGGTTGTGTCAAAGTGCGAATTACCCGGAACAATATCATCCTTTTTTATCAGTGCCGAAAATAAAACATTTTCTGCTGCACGACCCTGGTGAGTAGGCAAAAAGTAAGGCATCCCAAGTAAATCCTTAATCACTTCATGTAATTTAAAATATGATTTTGACCCTGCATAACTTTCATCGCCTCTCATTATTTCAGCCCATTGATTGTCGCTCATCGCTCCTGTGCCACTATCGGTCAAAAGATCTATAAATACCTGCTCGCTGGGTAACCTGAATAAATTATACCCGGCTTTTTTAATCCAGTCCTCCCGCTCTCGGCGAGTACTTTTTCTAATTGATTCAACTACTTTTATTTTATATGGTTCTGCATAAGGTAACTCCATAATACTTATATTATAATGATATTAATTTATTGATTAAAAAGTTTAGATGTGTTAAATAAATGAGGTTAGAAAAGGTAAGGGTCTCTTCGTTTTATATTGATATATAACAAATTAGCTAAGCTGAATAAGTAATAGATCATATTATACAAGATTTTATTGAAGAAAAAAACCAAAGGGCGAATATATAATTTTCTACTGAAATTGTTATAAATATTATCATTTTTTGTTGTAAAATTTTTATAGCTGTATTTTTGCCCATTGCAAATTGATTTTGTACCTTTTTATAACTTTGTTAAAAAAACATATTGATGAGTTTAATAGCAAATTTGGTTCTAAGATTAACAGGCTGGAGAATTTGTGGTAATATGCCTAAAGAAATAAAAAAGTCTGTTATTATAATGGCTCCGCACACGAGTAATTGGGATTTTATTATTGGCTGGTTTGGTTTATTAGCTTTAAAAATAAAGCCTTCTTTGTTGATAAAAAAAGAGGCTTTTCATTTCCCTTTAGGATATTTTCTTAAGGCTATGGGTGGAATACCGGTTGATCGCAACAAAAGTTATAATGCTGTCAAGTATGCAACCGATCTATTTAGGAAAAGAAACAATTTACACTTAATAATTACACCGGAGGGTACTCGCAGGCTAAATCACAAATGGAAAAAAGGGTTTTATTTTATTGCTCTAAAAGCCGGGGTTCCGATTATTCTGGGCTATATGGATTATGAGAAAAAAAACGGTGGCATTGGTCCTGTTATATATCCATCAGGCAACTTTGAAGAAGATTTTATAAAAATAGAAAGTTTTTATAAAAATAAAAAAGCACGTCATCCTGAAAAGTTCAACCTTAGCCGGTGATTTTTTTTAAAGTTGAGTTATTCAAATTTTTCTATATGCATATAAGATCATAAAAAGCCCATCGATCATTGTTTAACTTCTATTTTCATTGGTATTTGTTTTTTCAAGATCTTCAAAATAGCAATTAAGCAATTTTTGTGCTGCCTGAAATGCTGAAAATCTATTGCTTAGCAATGATCTTTCAACATCATAAATTCTTCCTTCAACTTTAGGATTAGTATAAAAATAGTTTGAAAGGCTTTGGTTAATGGTTTCATACATTCTGTCAATTTTTTGTTGATTTCGTTTTAGCCTGAAATGGCCTGTTTCTTTCATTAGCTTATTATGATCCATTATCATATTCCAAACCTTATCTATTCCTGTTTTTTGAAGTGCAGAGCAGGTCAAAACTTTTGGTACCCAATTTGAAGCTGTTTTAGGAAATAGTTTAAGGGCTTTTTGATACTGGTTTTTTGCATTTTTAGCTTTTTGAATGTTGTCGCCATCGGCTTTATTTATAATTATACCATCAGACATTTCTATGACCCCCCTTTTAATGCCTTGCAGCTCATCGCCGGCACCGGCAAGCATTATTAACAAAAAGAAGTCAACCATTGAGTGAACAGCTATTTCTGACTGTCCAACACCGACTGTTTCAACAAATACCCTGTCAAAACCTGCTGCCTCACACATAATAATTATTTCCCTGGTTTTACGTGCAACACCACCCAAAGTACCGGCAGTGGGCGATGGTCTCACAAAAGCATTATCGTCTGTAGAAAGCTTTTCCATACGGGTTTTATCACCAAGAATTGAGCCCCTGGAAATTTCACTGGAAGGATCGACAGCAAGAACAGCAATTTTATAGCCCCGGTCAGTAAGATATTTCCCCAAAGCTTCAATAAAAGTACTTTTACCTGCACCTGGTATGCCTGTAACACCCACACGAATAGATTTACCGGAATGAGGCATGCATTTTTCTATAATCCTCTGTGCAAGTTCATAATGCTGAGGAAGAGAGCTCTCAACGAGAGTTATTGCTTTACTTAATATAATGCGATCTCCCGAAAGAATACCATCAACATACTGTTCAAGCGGTAAAAGCCCGGGTTTCTTTTTTAAAAAAGATTTAACAGCTTCCGGATTCACAGAATCAGGCTGTTCTATGCCCTCGCTCACATGCATAGCTGAATTGGCTTCTTCGGCTTTTATGTTTTTCCCTTTTTTGCTGTCAGATATATTCATTTTGTTTAAAAATTTTGTTGACCGGTAAAACTTTAATTATATAGAACGTAACTAAAATAGTTATAATTCTTTATTTTGATAAAATTTTATAAAAATATAAATATTAACACTTGGCGAAAAAAAATTAATAAATTATTTCACATTACAAAACTATTTTTATTAGTTTCGCTTTCCCTTTAAAATTTTGCAAATATTTAAGAAGTCAAAATTAAGATTTTATCTTTTAAATAGAATAAATTACAATATAGGAGTCATAGTTAAAGTATTTTTATTTTTTGTATAGGATCGTATATTCGTCAATTTTCAAAATACAATAATATATGCTTAAAAAAGTACCACATACCTATGTTATAGTTTTCAGTATTGTTGTGATTGCTGCAATTTTGACCTGGTTTATACCACCGGGCAAATATGTAGAGGAAGAGACTGTTATAGATGGTAAGAAGCAAACACAAATGATATTTTATTATGAAGATGAGCTTCCGGAAGAACATGAATTTGAAAGCCAGGTTCAAACGTGGCAGGTTTTTTCTTCGTTATTTAATGGTTTTGTTAAACAAGCCAACATTATTGTTTTTATATTAATGATAGGCGGTGCTTTTTGGATAATGAACCAAAGTAAAGCCATTGATGTAGGTATATTTGCTTTTTTGCGGCATACAAGGAGGTTTGAGAATAATCGTTTTATGAAGCGAATAGGTATTGATAACATCATTATAGTTTTGATAATGATGATGTTTAGTTTTTTTGGAGCTATTTTTGGGATGGCAGAAGAAACCATTGCTTTCATAATAATACTTGTTCCATTAGCAATATCAATGGGTTACGATTCTATAACCGGTGTTTGTATGGTTTTCATAGCCGCGCAATTGGGCTTTGCCGGTGCAATGCTTAATCCTTTTACTATTGGTATTGCCCAGGGCCTGGCTGATATTCCATTATTTTCCGGCCTGGAATACCGCTTTTTTTGCTGGATAATAGTTAACATTGTAGGAATTACTTTTGTTTTACGTTATGTTGCAAAAATTCGCAAGAACCCCAAAGCATCAATTATGTACGATGATGACAGTTATTGGCGTGAGCGTAAAGCCGGTGATGTAAAAGATATAACATATTACACTCCAAAAATAGCATGGTTAGTATATGGGTTAGTGTTAGTTGTATTAACGGTTTTTTCAGTGTTACATCCGGTATCTACCCTGGAGATAGGCCATGCATCGATTTCTGTTATAATATTGCCTGTTTCAGCCGTGCTTTTTGCTTTACTGGGTTATTTTACGCTAAAAAAGACAGTTCATTATTTCATTCTGCTTTTGCTGGGTTATACCATCTTATTTTTAATAGTAGGTGTTATGGGCTATGATTGGTATGTTATGGAAATAGCGACCCTGTTTTTGGGAATGGGTATTGCAGCAGGAATATCTGTTAACAAATCGGCTAATGATATTGCTGATTCATTTTTGGAGGGTGTAAAAGATATTATGACTGCTGCTGTTATTGTTGGCCTTGCCGGCGGTATAATTGTTATTCTTGAGGATGGCGGTATAATTGATACTATTCTTTATGGGCTTTCAAGGTCATTAGGCCAATTTGGAGATGTAGCTTCCGTTGGAACAATGTATGTTATACAAACAATTATTAATATAGTTATACCATCAGGGTCGGCAAAAGCAGCCATTACTATGCCTATTATGGCTCCATTCAGTGATTTGATAGGCATATCACGCCAGGCCACTGTTATGGCATTTCAGTTTGGTGATGGATTTACAAATATGATAACCCCAACATCAGGAGTATTAATTGCTGTATTAGGTGTTGCCCGTATTCCTTTTCATAAATGGGTTAAATGGATATGGCCTTTAATAGCGATCTTAGTACTCCTGGGATTTTTGCTTCTTATACCTACTGTTACTATGGACTTAAGTGGATTTTAACCCGGTCAGAAAAGCCTGTCAGAGTTGTAAATAATATTATATTATTGAGTCAAAAAAATTTCGAAAGATTATATTTGTTTTCAATATGCTTAAAAAAGTCGTTTGCCCGATGTGTATAGCATATAATTATCAATAATTAGCAAGAAGTCATATTTTTGTATAATAATTTCATACCACCACATTAACAATTTTTCCCGGAACAACTATAACCTTTTTTACTTTTTTATCCTTAATCCATTTTTGAGATTCTTCGGCTTCCAGAACTTTTTTCTCGATCTCTTCAGCATCCTTGTCTGCACTAATCTCAATCTTAAAGCGGGTTTTACCATTAAAAGAAACCGGGTATGTTATCATATCTTCTGTTATATAGCTTTCATCGTATTCTGGATATTCTGAAAAAAAGATACTTTGCCGGTTGCCAAGTTTATGCCATAACTCTTCAGTAATGTGCGGGGCAAAAGGAGATAATATTATTAAAAATGGCTCTAATATTTCTTTTTTATTGCATTTATACTCATAAAGTTTGTTCAAAAAAGTCATAAAAGCACTTATAGCCGTATTAAAGGCAAATCGTTCAATATCCTCATTTGCTTTTTTTATTGCTTTGTGCAGTGCTTTTAGTTCTTCTTTTGTTGGTGATTGTTGTGTAACGTTTAAATTTCCTTTGTCATCATGAAATAATCTCCAAAATCTTTTAATAAATCTAAATGCACCTTCAAACCCCTTGGGATCCCACGGTTTAGATTGTTCTATTGGCCCAAGAAACATCTCATACAACCTAAGGGTATCAGCACCATATTTTTCTATAAGGTCATCGGGATTAACAACATTATGATATGATTTTGACATTTTTTCCACATCCCATCCACATACGTATTTACCGTTTTCAAGCACAAATTCAGCATTTTCATATTCAGGATTCCATTTTTTAAAAGCTTCTATATCGAGAATATCATTGTCAACGATATTTACATCAACATGTATAGGCATTGTATCATAATTTTCTTTGAGATTATATGACACAAATTTATTAGTACCCTTAACCCTGTATACAAAATTGGAGCGTCCTTGAAGCATTCCCTGGTTTATTAGTTTTTTGAAAGGCTCTGGTTCAACAACTACGCCAATATCGTAAAGAAATTTATTCCAGAATCTTGAATATACCAGGTGGCCAGTTGCATGTTCGGCACCTCCGACATACATATCGACGTTTCGCCAGTATTCAACAGCTTCTTTTGAAACAAGTTCATTATCGTTGCGGGGATCCATGAAGCGTATGTAATAGGCACTCGATCCGGCAAATCCCGGCATTGTATTCCAATCAAGCTGATATCCTTCTTTGGTTTTCCAGTTTTTTGCCCTGGCCAGTGGAGGCTCACCTGCTTCTGTTGGCAAATATTTGTCAACTTCAGGTAACTCCAGGGGTAGTTCGTCCTCATCAAGAACATAAGGAATCCCATCTTTGTAATATACCGGAAATGGTTCACCCCAATATCTTTGCCTGCTAAAAATAGCATCACGTATACGGAAATTTACAGTTCCTTTTCCTGTTCCATTGCTTTCAAGCTTTTTAACAACCGCTTTTATAGCATCAGGTACACACATTCCACTTATAAAGTCGCTATCTACCAAAGTGCCTTCTTTAGCGTCGTATGAGCCTTTTTCAATATTTCCACCCGTAACAACTTCTTTTATTGGAAGTTTAAATTTTTTGGCAAAGGAATAATCGCGGCTATCATGAGCCGGTACAGCCATAATTGCCCCTGTTCCATATCCTGCCAATACATAATCTGCAACATAAACAGGCAATAGATCTCCCGTAAAAGGATGCTCACAATAAGTGCCCGTAAACTGCCCGGTAACAGATTTTGTTTCAGACATACGCTCCAGCTCAGTTCGTTTGAAACTCTCTTCAATATATTTTTCTACTTTTGATGAATATTGTTGAGTAGTTATTTTTTTGACAAGTTCATGCTCGGGTGCTAAAACCATATATGTTGAACCAAAGATTGTGTCGGGACGTGTTGTAAAAACTTCAATTTGATCATCAAAGCCTTTTACTTTGAAGAAAATGGTAGCCCCTTCACTTTTTCCTATCCAGTTGCGTTGTATCTCTTTCAAACTATCCGGCCAGTCAATCTTTTCTAACCCATCAAGTAACCTTTGTGCATAAGCAGTAACTCTTAAAGACCACTGATTCATTTTCTTTTTTTCTACCGGAAAACCACCTCTGACAGAATAACCTTCCTTTACTTCATCATTGGCTAAAACTGTACCAAGTTTCGGACACCAATTTACCATTGTCTCAGACAAATATGCCAGTCGATATTTCATTAAGGTCTGTTGCTTCTCCTTTTCATTCATCTTTCTCCAACCAACAGCCGTAAAATCTTCTATCGAATCTGAAGAAGCATCTAAATCAAGATTGCCGGACCTTTCAAATTTGGATATAAGTTCGGTTATCGGCTCGGCTTTTTGTGTTTTGTTGTTGTAGTAATGCTTGTAAAGTTGAATAAAAGTCCATTGTGTCCATTTATAATACTCAGGGTCACAAGTACGCACCTCCCTGTCCCAATCATATGAAAACCCAATTTTGTCAAGTTGTTCACGATACCTGTTAATATTGTTTTCTGTAGTTATGGCAGGATGCTGACCGGTTTGTATGGCATATTGTTCGGCAGGTAATCCAAAAGCATCATAACCCATAGGATGAAGAACATTAAACCCTTTTTGCCGCAAAAACCTGGCATATATATCCGAAGCTATATAACCCAAAGGATGCCCCACATGTAAACCGGCACCCGAAGGATATGGAAACATATCCAAAACGTATTGTTTTGGCTTATCATGATCTATTTGTGTCTTGTATATCTTATTTTCTTTCCAATACTGTTGCCACTTTCTTTCAATATCAGTGAAATTGTACTCCATATCAGGTAATTTTTGTTTATTTAACTTGCGAATTTAGTAAATGTATACTTAATAAAAACAAATCTTTTTTAATAGTTTAAAAAATGATGCAATTATTTCCTGTCTAATCATATAAAACCCTCACTAACCAGGAATAAATAATAGAATATGTATAACCCTGAATGGCCTCCGGCATGTAAAGAATTAAAAGCTAAAATCAAATATAAACAATATACGTTATTTAAAATCTGAACTCAATAGTATTCGGTTAAAATTAATCTTGCCACAAAAAATGCACTGAGCTTGTCGAAATGACACAAAAACTCAAAGAAACACAAAGAGTAACGTGCCGAAAATCAGGCCTTTGGGTTATTTCACTTCGCTCAATACAAACTTAGAGTCCCTGCCCTGTAGGATAAATTGTTTTTCTAAAAAAATATCATCAAATCAACAATATTTAATAAGAATTATTAACACTTTTATTGTTCATAGTTTTACTCAAATTCCTTTTCCATATTTGCATCTTGTTTTTGTTATTTTCTAATATCAAATATCTTATAATAATTACACTTAAAAAAAAACATATAATTAAAAAACTAACTGTTAATTTTTTTTATTTTTTTGGTTAAAGAAATATTACTTTTGTAATTAATTTTTTTAAGTCATAAAATTGGTCATGACTTTTTAAAAACAATAGAAACTTATAATAAAAAGGCTAGTTATTAATCAAAAAATTTTATTTATGAAGCGAAGTATTTATTTAATTATTTTTTTAATGGTGGGAATGATTTTCCCGGTTAATTCATCAGGCAATTGGGTGGGAATTAATCAATCCGGGCCGGTTCCGGCAGATATAAACCTTGTTCAAAGCAACATTGAGGAATCCCGGGTACAATTCTCGCTAAATGGTTACAATGAAACATTTTTAGAAACCCCAAGGGGAAAAGAAAAGATGATAAGTGTTGAAGAAGGTGTACAAATAATGGAAAAAGGCAAGCCGGATATGGCAAAACTGGTTTCAACCATTATTATTCC
>Ga0207421_10000155_pt1 | contig 81616 bp, 67 predicted proteins | sample SodLakKL_010_SED_4_FD_187542 | JGI IMG/M metagenome (GOLD analysis project Ga0207421, IMG submission 187542) | Alkaline sediment microbial communities from Lake Tanatar, Kulunda Steppe, Russia - 8KL_010_SED (SPAdes) (version 2) | ecosystem: Environmental > Aquatic > Non-marine Saline and... | reverse complement strand
GCCCTGCGGGCACCGGGGCGTGCTTTTCGGGCTCCGCTCGCGCTCCGCCCGGCACGCCCCTCGCGGTCTTCCGCTTCCCCCACCATGGGCAAAGCTCCACCTGCCTGCTCCCGGGCGGATCGCCACGCCCGCGCGTCGCGCCACGGCGCTCCCGTCACGGTCGCCTGCTGAGCCCTGCGCAATCTGCGCCGCTTGGCATGTTCCATCATAGCATCGCGTGGCTGCTCGCCGCCAGTTGCATCTCCCCGGGAGAGGCGGCCGGCACTTAGCCCGCTGGAAGGATCGGTGCCCGAGCGGCTATACTCGAAAGCGTGGAAACCGAACACGTTCTCTCCAAGCTCAGAGAAGCAGTACCGCCGCTTGCTCGCGAGTACCAGTGGCGCGTTGCGGTGCTTTTCGGCTCCACCGCCGCCGGCGAAGCGGGCAGAGATATCGATGTGGCGGTTATCCCGTCCCGGGTTCCGGACCTTTTCGAGCACGGGCGGTGGATTCGGCTCCTGGAGGAGGCGAGCGGGGTGGCCCCGATCGATCTTCTTCTGCTGACCGCCGCAAGCTCGCCGGACATCCGGTATCGCGTCTTTCGCTATGGCAGGTGTGTGTTCGAGGCGGAACCCGGGCTTTTCGAGCATGAATGGGATCGTGCCTTCTTCCTGTACGCCGACAGCGCATTTCTCAAACGCAAAGCACGGGAGGCCGCCCATGGAGGCTGAACGAGCGGAAGTCATAAGGCGCAAACTCGGAATGCTCCGGTGGCGTCGTCCCCGCGTAGCGTCTGTTCCAGGCTTTGCGCTGCGCTCCGCACGAACTCCGGGCACCGCCTCCGGATGAGGTCGTTCTCCTGTGCATATGCGCGGCCCTCGTCGGTGCTGATGTCACACCCCAGAAGATCGCGACAGCATGTCGACCCATGCTTCCCGCGGAAGCTCTGCAGAAACCTCTTCACCGCGTCGTTCGTTTCAGCCCGGCCTTCGGGAGTACCGCTGTCCTCGCCGCTCGTAAACAGCCCGAGCGCCATGATAGCGCCGGTGACCGCGCCGCACGTCTCGGCCATGCGCATGCCTCCGCCAAAACCCGCCGCGATCCTCATGCCGGTTACCGCGTCGATGCCGAACCGCTCGCAGTAGGCCGAGAAGACTGCCTGCGAGCAGGCACACCCCTCCCCAAACCTCCGGACGGACTCTTCCACTCGTTCAACGTTCAACTCACTCGACAACTCGTCCTCCTCAGCGCGCCGGCTTAGCGCGCCGGCGCACCGCCCGCCACTTTACAGCGCCACCGCGTCCGTGAGGAAGCGGCCCTCTCTATTGCGGGGAAATCACCTCGGCTTGGAGAATCAGCACATTCGACACCGCCTCGTCCTCGCTCTCCGGTGCCTCGGGCTCCTCGAGATCCTCGGGTTGAAAGGCAAACAGCACCGAGCGGAACTCCCCGGCCGCGCGCGGCGTCACGCGGAACCAGATGAAACGCACCTTGTCCTCCGCGAATGCGGCGCCCTCCGGTGGACCGAAGTTAACCGAAACGTGGCCGTTGCCCGGCTCGATCTCCACCCGAACCATCTCCGGCGGAATCTCATCGAGCGGGTACCATGTGCGCTCGAACGGATCCAGCCACTCCACCCGGAAGCTCCGCGGAATATCGGAGCCGAAGTAGCGGACGCCGCTCAACGTGTACTCGGAAAAGGCGAAGAGCGGGAGTATGTACGACTCGCCCTTCTCCCACACCACCTGCAGACGGCCCTCTTCATGGTGCTTCTCACGCGCCTCCGGATCTCGTTCCAGGCCTTCGAACAGCCCCATCTCCACATCGTCCGGTACACCCCACCGGAACTGAACCAAAGGGTTCGCGTCGCGGGCCTCTTGGCCGGAGCTTCTCTCGGCTCCGGGACCGTCGCCGGCGCCCCCAGCTGTCCCGGCGTTCCCCGCACTCGTCACTCCAGGAGTAAAAGTCAAGAGAAGAACCGCCGCGAGGAAGGCACTCGAGCGGGAGAAGCCGCGCGCCGGAGCGCTTCCGTAGTTCCGTTGTACCTCCATAGCGTTACCCTCCTTCATGATATGTCTTCCCGTGCACCTTCGCAGCGATCAGTAGCGCAAGACCAAGCGCGATCATCGCAAGCGCCGCCCATTGAAACGGAGAGAGCCACCCCACTTCCGGGCGATGCAGCCTGAGAAACTCCATCAGAAAACGGTAGCCGCCGAACAAGAGGAAGAATGCGCCGAGCGTGGCCCCCGGAGCTTGCGCCTTGCGGTAGATCACGCGCATGAGGACAAATATGACGACGGCCACGAGTGCGGCGTACAGCTGCGTTGGATGGCGCAGCTGCTCGTCCAGAAGACCGGGAAACGCCACTCCCCACAGGAGCTCCGTCCCCTGACCGGCACAGCACTCGTTCACGAAACACCCGATGCGCCCCAGCGCATACCCGACGGCCACATACGGCGCGATCATATCGAGCATGTGGCGGAGCGGCACTGCTCGCACAGCCCGATAGAGAACAACGGCAACGAGCGCGCCGCCCAGCCCCCCGTGGAAAACCAGCCCTCCGTACCAGAAGCGAATAATCCGCCCGAGCTCGACAGCGGACCAGCCCCACTGGTACCACAAGTGACCGATCCGGGCGCCGAACACCGCCAGGACCACGACCGCCACGACCAACTCCGCCACGTGCTTCCGGGCAAAGCGCGGCGTCGTCACCTTGCTCCGGTAACGGGCGTATCCCTCCCAAAAAACAAGAACGAGAGCGAGAAGCACTCCTAATCCCGCGAGCACCGCGTATGCACCTGGCCGCATCTATGTCTATGGTATCAGACTCGCTAGGCCGTGCTCAAAGGGCACGAGAAGCGCGCGTGCCGGCACAAAGTCCGGGGGAGATGCCTTGGCGTCCGCCCCGGCCGACAACCTCCGCGCCACGCCCCCGAGCGCCCCCCACCGCGGGCGCGGGTCGGGCCGGAAACCTTGGCAGGCCGCCGGCGGCCGCGCCGCGGTCGGGCACGCCGGCGCGGCCCTACAGCGGCAAGGGTCCGCCGGCCGGCCCGAGCCCACGTTGCCGGCCCCGGACGCCGCAGGCCACCGGCCCGGGCCGGTGGTACCCCGAAGCGGGCCGTGACGCCCGGCGCCCGCCCCGCCGTGTTCGACCGGCTAGCTCGAGAAGAATCGCGCGATCTCGTCCACCGGGAAGTAGGGAGCGTCCACTGCGCTCCCGCCGCGGGTGGCGCGGAGCTCCCCTGCCGCGCCGCCGGTCACCTCCGCTACTCGCTGCGCCGGCACCCCGGCGTCATGGAGAGCGGTAATCAGCGTTTCGCATCCTTCGGTGGAGACCGCGATCAGAAGCGCGCCGGAGCCGATGAGCCCGAGCGGATCGAGCCCCAACGCGCCGCATACCCGCTCCGTTACCGGAGCGACGGGAACGGCATCGAGCTCCACCGTAAGCGCGACCTCCCCCGCCTGGGCCAGCTCGTGGAGCGCAGTCATGACCCCGCCTTCGGTGACGTCGTGCATGCCGCGGACTCCCGCAACCTCGCGTGCAACGCCGGCGTCAGGGAGGACCGACAGGCGCTCGATGAAGCCGGCCCCTTCGCGGAGCTCGGCCTCGGTTATCCCTTCCGCTTGCAGCTGTTCCGGGCAGTCGGCGCAGAGGATCGCCGTCCCTTCGAGCCCCGCGGACTTCGTAAGCACGACCGTGTCGCCCGCCTGCATGCTCCGCTTGTCGAGGAGCCGGCGCCGATCGATGCTTCCCGCCATCGTCCCCGAGACCACCACCTGTGAGACCGCTTCAGTCACCTCGGTGTGTCCTCCCACAACCGAGATTCCCAGCTCATCACAAGCGGAGCGAATCCGGCGAAGCACCTTCGATGCGTCGTGCCCGGTGCTTTCGGCCGGAAGCAGAACCGTCGCCAAGAACCATGCCGGAACTGCCCCCGTACAGACTAGGTCGTTCGCGTTGATATGGACCGCGTACCATCCGATCTCGTCGGTGGTAAAGGTGATCGGATCGCTCTCCAGGACGACAAGCTCGTCGCCGCCGGTAGAGACCACGGCGGTATCCTCGCCCATCCTGGGGCCAACCATGACCCGCCGCGCCGAGCCCGACTCCTGCATCTCCCCGAGAAGCGGCGCCAGATACTCCGGCGGCAGCTTCCCGACCCGGAGCGGACGGTGCTCTTCGATGATACCGAGTAGCTCCCCCAGCTCCGCAACGACGTAGTCCGGAGCCGGGCGATCGCTCGTGCCCTCACTCGCCCCGGCTTGACTCGCCGTCCCATTACCGGCCCGGGCCGGACTGACCAGACAGGTCCAGCTTCCCGCCGGCCGGCCTGCTTTCACATCGAAGAGATGATCTCCGACCACCATGATCTCCGTGGGATCCACCCCCAGAAGCCGGGCAACATGCGGAACCGAATCGGGCTCCGGCTTCACCGGCCCTTCTTCGCGGGTAACAAAGACGGCGAAATCGGAACGAGCCCGCTTCTGAGAAAAACGCTTCAGCGCGGCATCAACGGCCCCGGCACTGTTCCGGGTGAACACGGCAACCGATAGCCCCATCTTCTCGAGCCGCGCGAGAACTTCCTCGGCTCCCGTATTTGGAACGCTCTGCTCCGCGGCGGCGCGCTCGTGGCGCTTGAGAAAGGCGTGCTTTGCCTCCCGCTCCTCCCCCGGCGGCAGGCGGTCCAAATACTCCAGAATCGCCTCATGCCGCGGGACCCCGAGCTCACGGCGGAGCGTGTCGAAGTCGAGCGCTCCGGGACGGGTGAGGGTGCCGTCGAAGTCGAACAGTACGGCGCGAATGATCGAGCTACGCATAGGCGCCAATTGTACACGAGGAGGGCCTGCTTGCCGAACGGTGAACGGGTTGACCCACGCCCGTATTCCCCGCACTATTCGGCGCGGAGGTGGACATGGCTAAGCTCACGTACCAGCAGCTCGATCGCTGTTCCGCGTTCGCAAAGCTCCGGGAGATGCCGGCCGTTCAGGTCTGCAATGAGCTGGATCCGGACCGGATTGCAAGGTATGAGCTCCCGGCCGGCGGCGGCCTCACGTTCAACTACGCGGCGCGCCCGGTCAACGAGCGGATCATAGAAGGGTTGAATCAGCTCTGCGCGGAGCAGGAGCTCCGCGAGCAGTTCCAGGCGCTCCACGAAGGCGCCGTCATGAACGTCGGCGAGCAACGCATGGTGCTCCACCACCTGGTCCGCGGACGGCTCGGCTCCGACGTCTTTGTAAACGGCCGTAGTCAGCGCGATTTCTACGTGGAGCAGCAGGAGCGCGCCGCCGTGTTCGCCCACGGCGTACGCGCCGGTTCTATCAAGGGCTCCACCGGCAAGCAGTTCCAGACGGTCGTCCAGATCGGAATCGGAGGAAGCGATCTCGGCCCACGCGCGCTCTATCTGGCGCTCAAGCGCTACTGCGAAGCTCATGCTCCGTCGGAGCTCGACGAGGAGGCGGACTCGCCGAGCCCCAGCTCCAGCTCGCGCTCGCCTGACCCGACACTCGAGGCGCGCTTCATCTCCAATGTGGACCCCGACGACGCCGCCGCGGTTCTTGCGGGGCTCGACCCGGAGAGAACCTTGTTCATTCTCGTGTCGAAGAGTGGCACCACCCAGGAAACCCTCACCAACGAGCACCTTGCCATCGACTGGATGAAGCGAAACGGGCCGCGCTCCATCCGACCGCGGAAGCACATGGTATGCGTCACCGCCGAAGGAAGCCCGCTCGCGGCTTCGGATGAATACCTCGACGCGTTCTTCATCGACGACTACATCGGCGGGCGCTACTCAGGGACAAGCGCGGTAGGCGGCGCCCTCCTCTCTCTCGCCTTCGGCCCGGAAGCGTTCAGCCAAGTTCTGGAGGGCGCGCACGAAGCCGACAAAGCGGCCACCGCCCCGTTTGCCGAGAACGCCGCCATGATCGATGCGGCGATCGGTGTGTACGAGCGAAACGTGCTCGGCTATCCTTCGACCGCCGTTCTCCCCTATAGCCAAGCGCTCGAGCGTTTCCCGGCGCACCTGCAACAGCTCGACATGGAGAGCAACGGCAAGCGGGTCGATCGCGAGGGCACCCCGGTGCGCTACCCGACCGGCCCCCTCGTTTTCGGAGAGCCCGGCACCAACGGTCAGCACAGCTTCTACCAGCTTCTCCACCAGGGCACGGACATCGTGCCGCTCCAGTTCATCGGGTTCCGGCGCAACCAGAGCAGCCTCGACATCGAGGTGCAAGGCTCCACCAGCCGTGAGAAGCTGAACGCAAACCTGGCAGCCCAGGTCGTCGCGTTTGCCGCGGGAAAGGCGGACGACGACGCCAACAAACACTTCCCGGGGAACCGGCCGGGCAGCCTCATCTACGGTGAAGAGCTTAACCCGCGCTCGTTGGGGGCGCTGCTTGCGCACTTCGAGAACAAGGTGATGTTCCAGGGCTTCCTCTGGAACATCAACAGCTTCGACCAGGAAGGCGTGCAGCTCGGGAAGGTGCTCACCAAGCAGCTCTTAGGCGGAGGCGAGCGCTCGGCGCTGCTCGCCGCCTATGCTGATATACTCGGCGTATGACGGGTATACTGGGTGTATGACGCTCGATCAGCTCCTTGCGCTGGCGGAATCCTATCAGTACTCGGTTGCGGCGGTGTTCGTGGCGGTTCCCGTGCTGCCGCTTCTCTTCCGCCTGGTCCACGGCCGGTACGGCGGGTATCGCGCACCCTGGCGCTACTTCTACACCGTCATAACCTATGTCACCTGTATCCCCGGGGTATTCATGCTGGTGACGGTGCTCTACAGCGTGCTGTTTCTGGGAACGAATGTCCTGGACTACAACGTGCTGGTGTACTTCCTGCCGATCGTATCGATGGTAGCAGCGCTCGTTTTCATGCGGGGATCGGTCGATCTGTACTCGGTCCCCGGATTTCGACGACTTAGCGGCCTGCTCGTGCTTCTGGGCGGCAGCTTCTTCATCGTCTATGTGCTCGACCGGCTGCGGATCTGGGCGTTCTTCGGCGGGTCGATCTACCTCCTGGCCGGAGGAGCCATTGTGCTCTTCTTCCTACTCAGGTGGGGCGCTCACGCCCTCTTCGGCTCTCCCCAAGACCAAGGCGGTCGAGCAGGCTTTCGGCGGCGTCGGCGAAGGCCTGGGACGCAGTCCGGTATTTGAAGCCGGTTATGATGCCGAGCCCGCCGAAGAGCACGTCGTGAAGGTAGTTCGAGAGCAGATTGAGATACGCCCGCCGCTCAACCTTCCCCTCCTTGTTGCGGACAAGTAGCTCACGGACATTCCAGGCCGCGGCTAACTGGCTGAGCTGCTTGGTGAGCACCGGATAGAGAGCACGCACCAGAGCTGCGTAGCGCTTGCGATACGCCTCGTTGCCGTGAACGAGAAAAGCGATCTGCGCGGCGCGGTCGCGCGTTTCCCGCCCGTTTTCCGCGCGTCGCGGGACCGCCGCCGTGATGCGCTGCCGCACCTTCTCCACGCGTACCAGCTTGAAGACGGCCGCGCCAAAGAGGAGGACGGCAGCGTCGTAGTACACGCTGGGAAGCCGGCGGCGCGCGGCTGCGCATTGGCTCAGAAGCCGCCGGACGCGGAGCTCCGCGCGGTCGTAGAGCTGCGCGCGCCGCTGCGGGGTGCCGCTGGGGCCGAAAGCCCCCTGCCTCTCGCGCCGGTCATCCAGCACCTGGCCGACCGCTTCCCGCGCGGCGACCGCGCGTTGCCACACGGCATCGCCTGAGAGGCGCCGAACGAGCTCGGCCAGCATGCCGCGCTTCTCGTCGCTCAACAGATGCATGCTCCCCGAGCTCCGAAGGTAGGCGGCAAGCCCTTCTACCGAGGCGGATACCTCCGAGCCCAGCCGGAGAAGCACCTGCTCCTCGATCCGGGACACCATCGGCTCGACGTGCGTCTCAGCTGAATCACCGTGCTCGCGGTCTCCCTGCTGCCGGCCTCCCCCCTTCTTACCTCCCTGTTCGCGGTCTTCCTGCTCCTCAAAGATCTCCGGATGCCGGAGAAGCACATCCACGGCGAGCTCACGGAGCGCCCCGGCAAGCCCGGCCCGCTCGGCATTCTTCCGCGCTGTCTCTTCCGCAATCCGTCGGCACAACGTTCGCATGCTCGAGAGCGCGAGGCTCACCGAGTCCGGCCCGGTTGCTCCCAGCAGGTTGAGCGCCGGATCATCGGGCACCGCGGCCAGATCGCGAAACCGGCGGGCGTCCTCGTCGGATATGCGCGCCTCCTCAGGACTGTTCCGGTTGTAGTTCTGCACGACCGCTCTCGGGTTGAAACCATCGATCCCCGTATGACGGAAGCGGTTATGCCACACCAGGATGTCACGCTCGGGAAAGCGCGAGAGGATCTCCCGGCTGTACCCGCCCGCGGAGACATGTGCCGTCGGCTCCGGGGCGGTCACCAGCACGATGTGCGAAATATGCCACAGGTAGGAGAGGTTCTCCTCCTCCCCGCTTCCGGCCGGCAGGTCGAAGAGAAGAATGTCGTACCGCGCCGAAAGCTCCTCCGCGTACACCTCGAAGAGCAGGTGTCGCACCATCGAGCTCTCCCCTTCGCCCAGCTTGGCGCCCGGGAAGAGCACATCCAGCCGCTCATAAGCACGCAGCGTATACCGGGAAAGCGGAGCATCTTCACGAAGTGTCTCGTTCTCACCCAGCACCGCTTCCGCCGCCCGCAAATCGAGAAAGGCCGCGACGTCCGCAAGCGGATCCAAGTCCGCAAGCGCCACCCGAAGCCCCTTGGACGCGTAGTAGAGCGCCAGGTTGACCGCGGTGGTCGTCTTACCGACGCCCCCCTTGCCCGAGGTCACCGCGATACACCGTTCGGAGAGTTCCTGTTCTGTATCTGAGCGTCTGTCCTTTACCTGTAGGTCCGCCACTGAGCCTCAGAATATCACAAGGAGCGGTAGCGCGCCACGCGTCGGCGCCACGCATTGGAGCGAGCATCGGACCTACCCAATCGTGGCCGGGCGCCGAGGCCGGGCTCGGGTCGCCGCCGGGCTGCACAACCGACCTCCCCTTCCCGCCCGCTTGTCCCTGCGTCTTCGGACGCGCGGTGCTCTTCGATCTTTTGTAGCCGTCTTGCAGACGGAGACGAGCACCCGGGTGGAAATCGGACTACGATCTGCTATATTGCCGGGCATGGCACTCAAATCCGTCATCTGTCTGCACGGCTACGGCGTACGTGGATTCTTCTGGGAGCCGGTCCGCCCCCTTCTTCAGGAAGCGTTCCCTGAGGTCCTCACACCGAACTTGAAGCTCCAGAACACTCGCACGCTTCTGGACCATGCCGAAGAGATCGTGCACGGCAAGAGCAAGCTGGACCGCGGCCCGGTCGTCTTGATCGGTCATAGCCTCGGGGGTGTTGCCGCCGCTATGTGTGCCCGCCACCTTGGGTCCCGGGTGGTCAGCAAAGTCGTGATCCTGGCGGCTCCCTACGGAGAGCAGGAGCGAGTGCCTGGCACAGTAACGCGCTTTCTCCTCCGTCACCAGCTTATTCCAAACGTCTTAATCCGCTCCCGGTTCTTCACCGCCAAGACGGCCCCGGAGGATCAACGCCGGATATTCGACCACGCTGTTCGCGAATCCAAGGAGCTGCAGGACGAGATATTCGAACGGCGCTGGTTCCACACCGACTACTTCCCTCCACCGCTCGAACAGCCCAGCCTTGTGGTCGCGAGCGCCTACGACAAGACCGTTCCGATGCAGCAGACTCTCCAGTTCGCGGACGCGCTGGATGCCGAGCGAATTGTCCTCGATTACTCGCGAAAGGTGGCTCATAACGATATGATATGGGCACCCGAGGTTCGCCGGTCGCTGTTCCCCGATATCGTCGGTTTTCTGAAGCGAAGCGGGGGCCGCCAACAGCGTCCGCAAACGTAAAACGGCTCGAAGCTCGCCGGCTACCCCACGGCGATCGAGCGCAACGGCAAGCGGGATCGCCATGGCAACGATGCGTAACAGACGACGGCAACGTAGGCTCCCTCCGATGACTGTCCGGGAGGTGCTCAGTAAGCTCACCGTTCCCGTTTCGGCCAAGGTTACCCTTGTTGGAGACGCGGTCGTGTCGGCAGCTCTCGGCGGCGTTCTCCTGGCATTCCCGGACGTCGCCCTCCGGGTACTCCACGCGGATCCCGCTACGCTCGGCATCGAGGCCGCCCCTCACCTGGGGCTCAACGCGCTCGTACGGGTCATCGGCGCTACGTTTTTCCCCTCGGCGATAAGCAGCCTCATAGCACTGCGGGCCGGCCCCGCTCGCATCCGCGACGCGGTGCTTGTCGGATCGCTCTTTGCGGCCGCCGTGGCCGCCGTCATGACCGTCTATGCGCCGCTCCTCCCGGGAGCGCTCCGCCCGGGCCTGGCGGCGGCCCTCTTTTGGGTCATTGCGATCGCCCGGGCGTGGTTCTATGTCACACTGCGCCGCTTGCCCGCCTAGCGGGCTCCGTCAGGCTGCGCCGGCTCCCGGCCCAGCCGGCTGCGCGCAGCCCCGACGACGGCTGTGCTCCCGGCTGCGATCCGAAGCGTGAAGGACGGGAGGGGCGCCCGCCGGGGCGTCCGGTTCCGGGAGTGCGTGACGAGCTCCGGAAGTGGGAAAGCGTAGAGTCTCCCAGGCAGGGTGATCCGCCGGCGGCCGGACGGCCCGGCGTGGCGGTCCCGGTGCGCGCCGCGGTGGGCGGGGGCGGCATTGCTCGCGAGCGGGCGGGCACGCGGGGCCGAGCGGGTTCGGCGCGCGGCGGGACGGAACCCCCGGACGGCCTGACCCCGGGGCAAGCCGCGCTCGCCGCGGGGGCCACGGGGCGAGCGTGGAGGTGGGCGTAGCCCGGGAGGTGCGGCTTGGCCCGGGGGCACGCCCAGATTCGGAGGGAGTGGCGGGAGATGATCGGGGGCGGCCAACAACAATCCGTGCCTCACGCGTTTGACTTTGCCCGCGAACCTCCGTAAAATCCGGCTTTACGGAGTGAATTATGGCAGTACACAATTTTTCGGCTGGACCGGCTGTCCTCCCCAAGCCCGTTTTGGAGCGGGCCCAGGAGGAGCTCGTAGACTATCGGGGGGTAGGTTACTCCATCGTGGAGGCGAGCCACCGGAGCAAGATATACGACGAAGTGCACCAGTCCGCGCTCTCGCGGATACGCTCGCTTCTGGAGATCGACGAGGAGTACGAGGTAATGCTCGTGGGCGGCGGCGCTACGCTTCAGTTTGCGATGGCGCCGCTCAATCTGTTGGGGGATGGCGAGAGCTGTGACTTCATCCTGAGCGGATCGTGGGCAAAGAAGGCACTATCCGACGCGGAGAAAGTGGGCAACGTCAAGCTGGCGTTCGACGGCTCCGAGAGCGCGTTCATGACGCTGCCGGACCCGGGCGGGGTGCGCGCGCATCCGGGCAGCGCATATCTCCATCTGACTTCGAACGAGACGATCGAAGGGATCCAGTGGCGGGACTTTCCCGATCTGGGCTCGGTCCCGATCGTGGCCGATATGTCGAGCGACATCTTCTCGCGGCCTCTCCCCATCTCCCGATTCGGGGTGATATATGCGGGAGCGCAGAAGAACGCGGGGCCGGCGGGCGTCACCGTCGTGATTGCACGGCGTGACCTTATCGAGAAGCAACCGCGCACGCTTCCGGCGTATCTCTCGTACCGCACCCACGCGGACAAGGCGAGCCTCTACAACACCCCACCTGTCTTTGCGGTCTATCTCATGAACTACGTTCTGGAGTGGATCGAGGAGCAGGGCGGTGTACAGGCGATGGAGCGGCGCAGCGAGGAGCGCAGCGGGAAGGTGTACGAAGCGATCAAGCGTTCCCGCGGCTTCTACCGGGCGCCTGCCCAAGAGGACGTTCGATCCCGGATGAACGTCGTATTCCGCCTGGCGGACGAGAACCTGGAGCCGACCTTCCTGGAGGAAGCGGAGAAGGAAGGCCTGGTGGGTCTGAAGGGCCACCGGAGCGTGGGCGGCATCCGCGCGAGCATCTACAACGCGTTGCCGGATGCGGCGGTTGATGCGCTTGTGGAGTTCATGACTCGCTTCGCGAGCCGCCACGGCTGAGCTTCTCCGCCAGGGCCGCGGCGGTGGCGGCACCGCGCGGCCCGCGGCGGCTCACGCCTGCACGGCTTGTGGCACCCGGGTGGCTCAGGCCTGCACGGCTCAGGCCCGGGGCGGCTTGTCAGGCCCGCGCGGCTCAGGCCCGGCGCGGCTTGTCAGGCCTGCACGGCTCAGGCCCCGGGGCCGCTCGGAGTCGGCAGGCTCCGGCCTGGGGCGGCTCGGGGTCGGCCGGCTCAGGCCCGCGCGGCTCAGCCCCCGGCCGCCCAGGCCCGCAGCTTGGCGCGCCCGGGTGGCTCACACCCGCCCGGCTCGTCGGCACCACGCGCCTTGTCACGCCCGCGGCCGGGAGGCCGGGCCGTTCTCCGGCGCAAACGGCCGCGGCAGAAGCTCGGAGAAGCGCCAGCGCTCGCGTACCGCATGCGGTTCGCATAGCAACACCTCGCACTCGGGCACTGCGAACTCGGCAAGCACCTGCAGGCAGAGCGCGCACGGCGGGGTTGGGACGGATGCATCCGTTACCACCGCCAGAAGATGCACCGCCTGGGCGCCCTCGGCGGCAACCATGCGCAGAATAGCGGTGCGCTCGGCGCAGACGGTGGCTCCGAGGCTCACATTCTCCACGTTGCAGCCGGCGTAGATGGTGCCGCTCGCCGCAAGCACGGCAGCGCCTACGGCAAAGCCGGAGTACGGGGCGTACGCGTGCTCGCGTGCTTCCCGCGCCAGACGGAGCGCTTCCTGAACCTCTTTCTCCGGTTTCTCCGATCGAGTTGGACCGGTACGATCGCTTGGTTTATCGGCCATATTTCACGCTACTCCGGCGGCCGCTCTTGTGCAAGCCGCCTGCTTGCTGCACTATTTCGGAGTGGTGAATTTCGGCCGACTCATTACGCCCGAACGCATTCGGTTTCTCCAAGGAGAGACCAAAGAAGAAGCGCTCGATGAGCTCATTGGGATCGTCTCGTCCGAGCCCGGAGCTCCAAATGCACAGTTGATCCGTGAGCTTGTCCGGAGCCGGGAAGAACAGGTTTCGACGGCGCTTGGCGGGGGCGTCGCGCTTCCGCATGCTCGGGTTCCGGACCTCGAGGAGACGCTCGCGGCAGTGGGCATCAGCCGGGGCGGGATACGATATGACGAGAATCGGGTTCACGTGGTCGTGCTCGTCCTGTGGGCCGGCACCCCGAACCTCGCTATCCTGAGTGACCTTGGTCGTTTGCTGCGCCGACCGGATCTCTTCGAGGAGATTGTCGCCGCACCGGACGAGCGAGCCCTCCATCGGCTGTTCACCGATCCGCCCGCTCGAATCGAGCGTGAGCCCGAGACCATCAGGCGCGCCCATACTACCGTGCGCCGGGCGTTCGAGCTGGCGCGGGACCTGGAGGCAGATGCATTGCTCGTCTTCCCGGACGCCATGCGCAGCCTGGCCTTTGCTCAACCGGACCTGTTCGAAGGCCGGGAAAAGCATCCTTCGAGCATACTACTTGTCACCTCGGAGCCCCGGCACTACCAAGACGATGAAGAAACGTTTGATCGAGTGGTGGACATCCCCGTTCGGGGCGCCACCGACGGCGGGCTCGCCGCTACCGCGCTGCTGTTCGTTATGAGCCGGGGCCACATCCCGCGCTCAGGCCAGGTAGTGAGCGTTTTCGGCCGGCCGGACAGCGGCGTGCTCGACACAATCCGGTTCACCGACCTGGACCGGGAGTTCGCAGACTATTTCCACCGGGACGCAGGCTCGATCCACTCGGACACTGAGGAGGCGGTCTTTGCCCGGGTGGTGCAAATCGCGCTGGACCTGGCCCGCGAAGGGAGGGAAGGGAAGCCGGCGGGGACGCTCTTCGTGGTCGGCGACTATGAGACCGTCTCCTCCTACTGCCAACAGCTTCTCATCAACCCGTTTCGCGGGTACAGCGCGGACCAACGAAATATCCTCGATCCAGGGCTGGAAGAGACCGTGAAGGAGTTCTCTCGCATCGACGGCGCCTTCGTCATAACCGGAACGGGGACCATCGTGAGCGGTGGAACATACCTACGAACCGGCGACTCCGTTTCCAAACTCCCCGGAGGCCTGGGCGCTCGCCATACGGCGGCGGCAGGAATCACGGCGGTGACGCGGAGCATCGCCGTTGCCATCAGCGAATCCACCAAACGCGTCAGTATCTTCCATCGAGGAACAAGACTCATGGTCCTGTAGGGGAGGCGTCTTTCGGAGCCTCCCCCCACAGCCCTCGGGATTCCCCCACCCCCGGGAGTTCCGGGAGCCCCCGAGAGGTACCGGGCGGGCCGGAGGACCTCCCGGCCGCAGCCGGGGTGTCTCGCGGCTGCCGCCTGCAACACGTCGCTGCACCACTCGCCTATCGACACCGGCGCCGGCCACGCGGCGCAGCGTCCGTTTGCGAACTACCGCGAGACCCGAGCGCGCCGTTGCTCGCGGGCTCGCTCCCGAGAGGTGTGGGCCAGCCTCATGGCTGTCCCGGGATTGCGCTCGAGGAACTCGAGCGCATGCTCCCGTGAGATGTAGAACACCGAAATCGAGCTCGGGTGGCGGACGGTTACGTCCGAGACCGAATCGCGCTGGATCACGTGCAGATCGCCGGCGAGGTCGCCGCGCTCGAGAACTCCGATCTGCTCGCCGTCCTGCTCGACAATCGCCTCTCCCTTGCGGACTACATAGACGCCGTCCGGTCGTTTTCCCTGCTCGACTAACGTGCCGGCTCCCTCGAGCTCGCGCGCGTTCAGCACGGACTCCAGCCACATCCGTTGATAGTCGGTGAGCGGCTCGAACAGGGGGCTCCCCACCAGAATGTTCCAGGTCTCCTCACTCCGATTCTTTATCAGCCGCATCAGTACCTGCTCGAACTCCGTTCCGCTTATGAAATTGAGAAACTGCGCCTTTCTGATCACGATGGCTTCCACATCGGTCTCCGCCACGATGTCCGCGGTGCGCACGCTGTTCGTAAGCAGTGCAGTCTCACCGAAATACTCGTAAGCCCCGAGGCGCTTGCCCCGAGCCAAATTCTCCGCCTGAACGGTGGCATTGCCGTTCACTATAATGAAAAACTCATCGCCGATCGTGCCTTCTTCGATTATCTTCGTCCCGCGAGAATAGGCTCGCCATTCGATGATGCTCACGAACTGCTGTATCTTGGTGATCGAGATCGAGCGGGCAAAATCGAGGCGCTTTAGTACATCCAGCACCCGATACGCTCCTTCATACGGGGGTACTTCCGTCTCGAAATAGAGCGTATTCTCGATGCCGAAGGTGGCCAGAGTAAGGAGAGTCTCCTCAGGCGGCGGGAAATCCTTCTTAGCTATGTGGAACACGACGATCTTGCGGCGGATCTCGTCTGAGAGGCTATCCAAGAAGGTGATCGGCGTGTGCAACGGCGGGATCCCCGCCTCGTGGTAGATCACGTCACTGTCCCACGCGAAATCCCGGAGCTGGTCAAACCGCCTGCGGTCGATGATACCCTCGTCCAGAAGCCGCTTGTGAATTTCGGGGTCCGCCTGATGATCGCTGGAATACACGAAGCTCTTATCCTGGAACTGGAGGCGGAACGCCATGGTCGGGATGGAATGGAGCGAGTAGTACACCTGAAACTCCCCACCGTGGAGGAAGAACGGTCGACCGATATACAACGGCTGGAACGTGAAGAGCGTTCGCAGGTAGTCCGGAGACTCCCCTGAGAAAGCGGAGTACTTCCTGAGGAAGCTATCCATGATGGTGTGTGTGGTGTAGATAGTCACCCGGCTCTCTTCGAGGATCTTCTGGAAAGACCCCGCGTCATGATCCGCATGGCAGTGCGTAAGGATTATACTGTCGATCAGCTTGGGATTCACGTTGGAGCGGGTCAGCCACTCAGTCGAGTTGACCGGCGGATCCACCATGATGCCGGCGCGGTTGAGCCAGATGATGAAACCGGAGGTGTTATCGTGCGGATCGAAGCCGTGGCTCGGCCCCAGGCACGTGACACCAAACCGGGGGGGCGAAAAGGGCTCGGGCAACCGCTCACCCAGGTGGTACTGTGGTGTGTACGCCACCGTCGACGGCACATGGACCTGCTCTTGGCCGTCCCAGACGACCGCGAACCACCCGTCGCCGGCCCGGCGGATCTCCACCCCCTCACCTGGAGATACCATCCCCTGCTCGTTGAAGTAACGAAGCTCAAACATGTCATCCAGCGTGGTGGAGCCGCGAAAGAACCGGAGCTCGCCGCGAATATCGGGAACGTAGGTGTCGTCCCCGACCTCGTATACATCCCGACTCAGATCCAGATTGTCCGGACCGAACACTGCTTCCTGCATGGCGCGTTGAAGCGCTGCGCCCTGCTCCGCTGTGCAGCAGACCATGACCTTTCGCTTCCGCAGGAAGAAGTTGTAATAAATGGGGAATTCCATGTCCCCCACGTTGATCCCCTTTTGCCAGTGAAACAGCTGGTCCGGCAACACAAAAACCTGAGGAACGGACTCTTCGGTGACAATCGTGTCCTTGATCGTTTCCGGCGGTGCTCCGAACTGGACGTTGCCCGCAGGCGTCCGTACCAGATATCCGCCCCGCGGCAACTCGCGTACCGTCCCCGACGACTCATGAGCGCTCGGCATACATCTCCTCCCGGCCGGCTCAGGATAGCAGCTCCTCCCCACTTCGGCGACCGTCTTCATGCCAGGCTCCGGGAGCCCGCGCTACGCGGCAAAGGGTGCTTCTCCCCTATGTAGCGCACTTAACCCGAATTATCAAGAAAAAGGCGCTTCAGCCAGAAACGGAGCTTGACGGGAGGCACCGGACGTAGTAGCCTTATAGTCGAGATAAGGGTTCCGGCACGGAACTGATCGTGTCCTGATGAGCACTACCTGACTGGAGGATGTGCGAATGAGGGACGTTGAACCGCCGCTCTACGGAAGCCGGGATTGACCCGGCAGCCGGCGGTCACAGATTATGAGCGTATTGTAACTACTCGTACAGTATGCATGTACTACACGGACCAGTAGTTCGTGTTCGCCGTAATCGGCATTGACGAAAGAGCCGGCCAGAAGCGCCGGCTTTTTTGTGTTCGGCAAACACGTGGCAGTGGAACCCTATCTATCCCATGCGGTACCTAGGCCACGAAGCGGCTCATCGCGGGCAAGCTGGAGCGGCTCCCACCGGATCTTTCCGCCCCGGAGAACAGCAAGGGCTACGTTCCCACCTTCCGCCACCAGCGCCGTCCGTCTTCCGTGTCCCCAGTGCTCGTAACCCATCGCAGTATCGATACAAACATATCTGCCGGCGAATCGAACCGCAGCCTTTCCCTCGGGATCGGGGGTATGCCCGCACACATACGCCGTCGCCCCGTTGATCGCAAGGAAGCGCTTGAGCGCGCCCCGATACTCCGGGCCGCCGGTGGCGGCCGCCCGGCACCAGAGAATGCTTGAGGTCGGCGAAAACAGCTCCGGCGGTCGCCGTTCAGCGTTGCCGTTATAGAACCGAGGTGCATGCCGCGCAATCGAAGAGCGTACCGAGCGATTGAGCTCTTCGTACGGAACGTTGTCCAACGTCGGCGGCAGATCCGCATGCGCGAATAGGAGCGACCCGCGCCGCACTATGGCCGGTCGCCCCAGAATCCAGTCGTAGAGCTCCCCGCCCGGAGCAAAAGCGCGGGCCCGACGTTTTCGGCCCTCCGCAAGATCGCCTGCGGCGTAGGAGGCCTCTTCTTCACGCCGCACATCGCCGTAGAATCCGAAGACGTTGAGAGCTTCATGGTTTCCCAGCAGGACTTCCAGCGTCGCCCCATGATCGCGGCTTTCCTCCATCCACGCCATCATGAGCGAATAGATGGTGCGACTGTCCGTTCCGCGATCACATAGATCGCCCAGCTGGACAACGTCGACATTGCGTCCGATCCACCGATTCCGGCGATCGGTCAGCCCCAGCCCGCGGAAAACCTCGAAGAAGGCGTCCGGATTGGCGTGTAGATCTCCGATCGCCACTATACGTCGAGTACTCAACGATTCACCATGGAGATGGGCTGTTGTGTCGCTTCCAGAACATCCCGCCAGAGAGTGCTCTCCGGGTGAACCTTGTTGCGCGCCCCAACCGCAGGCGCAATCGGGATGTGCACAAAGTAGTTGTTCACAAGGCTCACCAGCATCCGAGTCTTTCCGGCCATGGCCGCATGCGCGGCGTTGTTTCCGAGTCGCGAGCAGTACACGCTGTCGTCGGCTACCGCAACCGCGCTTCGAATCATGTAGCTCGGATCGATGTACTTGAGGCTAAACGGCATCCCCGCCTTGCTGAAATGCTCCTTGATCCGGTCCCGAAGATATGCCCCGATGTCGCCGAGCACCCGGTTGCCGCCGGCGTCGGTCCCCTGGGTAGCAACCAACTCCTGCCCCGCTCCCTCGCCGACGATGATGACGGCGTGGTTTCGCCGCTCCAAGCGATCCCGAAGGTGACGGAGCAGACCGTTTTCACCCTCCAGCTCGAAGGGAACCTCAGGAATCAGCACGAAGTTCGCCTCGTTGCTAGCCAAAGCGGCATAGGCGGCGATGAAGCCGCTCTCACGCCCCATGAGCTTCACGAGCCCAATTCCGTTGATGGCGGAGTGGGCCTCTGCGTGCGCGCTTGCCACCGCATCGCTTGCAACACTGACCGCAGTCTCGAAACCGAAACTCTTCTGGATCAGGCTTAAGTCGTTGTCGATCGTCTTAGGCACCCCGACCACCGCTACATCAAGGCCCCGGCGCTCGGCTTCCTCGGCAATAGCCTGAGCTCCTTTCTGCGTTCCGTCGCCGCCGATCGTGAAGAGCATATTCAGCTCGAGACGCTCAAGCGTATCGACGATATCGCCGGTCCGTTCACCACCGCCACGACTCGATCCAAGCATCGAACCGCCCATCTGGTGGATATCATCCACCACAGTCGGGTTGAGCGGGACAACCGGCAGGTTCTTGTCAGGCAGAAGCCCCCAGTACCCGAACTGTATACCCGAGATCCGGCGGACTCCGTACCGATACCAGAGGCACCGTACGAGTGCGCGAATGACGTCGTTGAGCCCGGGACATAAGCCACCGCACGTCACGATCGCGGCGTGCACCCGCTGGGGCTCAAAATAGAGATGCTCCCGCGGCCCCGCCAGCTCGAGCATACCCCGCGAGTCTCGGCGGCCACGCTCCTGGTCCCAGCGCGCGGTAATGTCGAAGAGTATCGCCTCCTGATCCGAAACGTAGTTGGCCGTAGTGTCCCCGTGCGTGGTGGAAAACGGAATGGGGGAAGGAACGCGCGCGGTCCCCAGGATAGGAACCGTGAACTTATCCACTTGGCTCATCGCCCTAATCTCCTTCAGCTCTGGGAGTGTAGCCTTTCACCGCTTGAACAGCAAGAAGGCACCGGCGCTGCCGCGGCCATAGGCGTACCGCATACCATCCGATAGTCCGTCAGTCCACGGGTCCGCCCCCGGATTGCCCGTACCGCGCCTTCCCTACCGCAGACCGAAAACGCCTCCCGCCACGAAGAGTCCCATCGCAATCGTCCCCACCACCGCGCTCAGGTAGAGGCGCCAGAACACCGCGTGGCCGATCGCGTGCAGCACCCACGTGAGCGTATACACCAGAAAGAGTGCCATCACCGGAAGCGGCCACGCGGTGACTGCCGGATGAGCAAGCGCGGACAGAACCGTCGCGCCGGCCCACCAACCGACGAAGTTCGACAGCGGTACTCCGTAGTAACGGCCTTTCTTGCCCCATCGCCAGAAGTCCCAGATCACCATCTGCGGATCGAGGAAAAGGTCCCAGGCCGTGAAGGCCGCGCCGGCCAACGGGGCAAAAAGCCAGATCGGGAGCATCCCGAGCCCGAGCCCCCTTCCCAGGAGTATCACGATCGCCCAGGCCGGCACGAGCATCATGAACCACGCTGCCGGAATAATCGCCGGTACCGCCGCCACCTGCGGCTTGAGCTTGTCCGTGTATCCGTAGGAGCCGAAGATCCGGCCACTCCGCGTTCCGGCGTACTCGAGTAGCCATCCTCCGGCCCCAACCACCACGAGAACGACGACTGCCCGCAGCGGCCCCCAGCTCCCGGCGGCAAGGACGACGAAAACGGCAGCGGTCTGAAGCAACGTTCCGGCCGTAATAGCCGACGCCATCGCCTGCTCGCCCTTTACCCACCGGACCACCGGCACCAGAATCATAACGAGCGCCCACAGGGCCCCCAGCACCATCGCTCCGTATCCCACCTCGTCCACTGCCCCGGTGAACAGGGGCGACAAGAAAGCTGCAGCTTCGCCCATCGGTTCATCTCCCGTCGTCCACGTTGATCACGTTCACATTCGTACTCGCCACTCGCTCGTTCCCATTCGCCGCTCAGTCGCTCGCAACTGCCAGGGCCGCGGGGCCGTTGAGTTTCCCGGCCGCCGCGACCTGCATCCGGCTCCGTTGACTCTCGTCCGGCAGCTCCGGCCGGCGGCGCTCCGTCCCCCCCAAACGGGCGCCCTACATTGCGCCCGGCGCCAGGACGCGCCCGGTAGCCCGCAGAAACAACGGGATCGGAACCGTCGCCATGAGCTTGAGATTCTGACCCGGCCCGTCCTCCTCGTCGAGAAACGAGAAGACGCGCTGTACGGGGTTGCCTTCGAAAAGCGCAGTGAACACTTCCTCCGCCCGATGACCATGCCGGAACAAGACCTGCAACAGAATCGAGTCGAAGAGACGGTACCGGCCGGGCGAAGCCGGGACGTCCCACGGCGCTCCGGTGCGCTCGAGCGAAGAAACGATCGCGTCGCTATCGCGTTGAATCCGCGTAAACGCATACCCCGTTGACGGCTTCACAAGTCCACCTTTGGTGCCGGTACGCATGATTCGGTTTCCGCCGGCCCGTCCGAACGGGCGGTCCGTCATCGGAATTACGCAGCTCTCCTCGTACCGGCGTTCGTACTCCGTCACTCCGAGCACCGACCCGATATAGTCTCGGACGCCATGCTCGTACTCGGCTATCTCGAGCAGCGAATGGCTGAAGAGCGTATACTCTACGAGAGCGCGCCGGTCGGTGTACGGCAACACGTACACGAAGCGCATCACACCCTCCTGAGGCGTCCGGAAATCGAACAGCGTGGCGCGCGCGGGATCGAAGGATCCCGCCGGCGCCTCTATCTCCACTCCCAGGAAGTGCTGCTTCAGATCGTGGTACCGCGGACTGTCCACGGCAAGGTCTTCCGCGCCGTATGCGCTGTCGAAGAGCCAGTTGCCGCGGACCCATTCGTTGTCCACCCGCAGCTCCGCACCGTTCTCCGAGTCTCTGATATCCCGGATCTCGCCCACACGAAAGCTTACGTTCGGCCGGGCGGCGAGATCACGATGGGCCTCTCGGTAGAGATCGATTGCATGAATGACCTGATAGCGATACGGGTTAAGCTCCAGCTTCATCGTTCGGCCGCCGCCGATGAACCAAAGATGCTCCCAACTCCGGCTCACGATATGATCGAACGGCAGCTCCCGGCGGGTCCAATGACACCAGGTACGGTCGTTGCGCGTCTTGTCGTCCCTGTCGACGATTAGGATCTGTGCGTCCCGAATCTCGGGGTTCCCGGATCGCACAAGGCGGTACGCCAGGCTCAGACCGGCGAGCCCGCCCCCGGCCAGGATGTAGTCGTAACGTTTCATCAGTTGACCGAATGCTATCCTCACCAAGGACAAAAGGCAATCGAGAATCCTTTGACATCGCGCCCGCGGCCGGGAACAATGGTGCAGATGCCCCGATACGGAGGCACATTCAAGATGCCGCAAGCGGGATTCGACGATCTGGAGCGTTGGGCAGTGCAGCCCTTCTGCAATACGTAGTGTTCGGCCACATGGGAGCAGATATCAATGCGAGTACTGGTAATAGGCGGTGCAGGTTACATCGGCAGTCACGTAACGCGTGCGCTGATCGATGCGGGACATGAGACCGGTGTCTACGACAACTTCACCACCGGCTTGGATGAGAACCTCTTCCCGGAGTCCACAGTGTACCGTTGTGACATTCTGGACCAAGGCGCTCTAGAAGAGACCATGAAGAACGGATACCAAGCAGTGGTACACCTGGCCGCCCTCAAGGCCGCAGGCGAGTCGATGGTGAAGCCGGAGGAATACGCCACCAACAACATCACCGGCACCATCAACATCCTCAACGCCATGGCACGTAACAAAATCCACCGGATGGTATTTTCCAGCTCAGCCGCAGTATACGGAGAGCCGGAGTACTTACCGCTCGACGAGGACCACCCAACGCGGCCGGAGAACTTCTACGGTTTCACCAAGCTCGAGATCGAGCGCCTCATGCGGTGGTATCTTCAGCTCCGGGGAATCGGTTTTGCAAGCCTTCGCTACTTCAACGCCGCAGGCTACGACCCTGATGGCCGGATCACCGGCCTTGAGCGCAATCCTGCGAACCTCCTGCCTGTGATCATGGAGGTGGCCACCGGAGTGCGCTCGAAGCTCTCGATCTTCGGGGACGACTATCCTACGCCGGACGGAACGTGCATTCGAGACTACATCCACGTTACCGACCTCGCAGATGCACACGTTGCTGCGCTGAACCACATCGACCAACACGGCGGCGAGCTCGTCGTGAACCTGGGCAGCGAGAGCGGTCTCAGCGTCCTGGAGATGCTGGAGACTGCGCGGCGGGTCACCGGGCAGGAGATTCCCGCGGAACTCGCGGATCGGCGCCCCGGCGATCCGGCGAAGCTCGTGGCTTCGTCGCAACGTGCCCGAGAGCTTCTCGGATTCTCCCCCCGCCACTCGGACGCCGAGACGCTGGTAGACACAAGCTACCGCGCCTACTGCGCAGCGTCACAGTGAAACATGCCGGGAGCGTGAAACATGCCGGGAACAGCGCCGAAAAGGCCGAAACACTCCGGTGACGCGGTGGCGATTGCCGCCGCGTGCTCCGCCTATCGCCCCTATTGCTCGTGCCAGCTTGCGATGTACTCCAGACCTTCGGGTACGAACTCAGGTCGCTCATCGCGCCATTCGCCCTGGATGCCGCATTCCGATGCCGCAAGCGACACATGCGCCATGGCTACGCCGGCATCAATCCGCTGCACGTCGATATCCTTTGCGGCCTTGGCGTATCCCGGTGTCCGCTCGAGAAAGAGATGTATCGTACCGCCTTCGCCTTCACTCGTATATCGATAGAGCCGCCACGGTTGATGATTCGAGGCTGAAGGCGCCGCTTGCACCGCCCGGAACACCGGGCCGTATCTGCCGGCATTCCGTTCGCGAATCGGCTCGGCCGGCCCCTGGGGTTCGCCGTCGTACTCCCAGAACTCCAACCGGTGGAACAGCTCTTCAAACCGTTTGCGGCGGCGCGGGGTGGCGGCATGTTTGGCGGGGCGATCCAAGGCTTCGGGCTGCTCAGCCGGATATCCCACCGGAGTGAGGCACGGTACTACATAGTCGTCCATTAGATCGATCTGGTCCGCAATACGACTTCCGCGGAACGTACCGCTGAGCCAGCAGGTCCCCAACCCGAGCGCAACCGCGTAGAGTACCGCATGCTCGAAGACGAAGCCGAAGTCCTCCATTGCGCGTCGCCCACGACGCACCCATCCAACGAGGTATTCGCTTGCCCCTTCTACGCTCCCGTACAGCGTAAGCTCCGCAAGCTCCGCAAGTGCCGCGTCGTCAGGCTTAACCAGCGTTGCCTGCACCGGCGAGCCAAAGGGAGCATCAGGCAGCCGGCGCAGATAGTCGGCAAGCCGCTCCCGGACATCAGCCGCGATCCGGCGACCGTCAAATGAGTGGATGCTGGCGCGGCGGGCGATCACGTCACATGCGCTCTCCATAACGGCTCCTCCGCCGCGGCATTATAGGGGTTTTTGAGCACTATCGCGAGCGAATTTATCCGCAAAGCGCGGACAGTGTCTTCCCGTTGCCTGGACGACCACCTCGGAAGGAAGCCTGGCCGTCTGGATGCCGAAAAGGGAGCACGCGCGCGGGAACCGACGGTTCCAGGAAACACGGAAGTGGACGCATCGCAAACAAGGCGGGAACGCGGTACGTTTCACTTTACAGCTCCCGAAAGCTGGATTAGCATGTTGTTAGATATCCCAATCCCGATTGTGAGGCGGTCATGGCAATACACTATTATCTATCGGTCTTTCCGTTGGAGGCGTTGATAGCATCGCAGCTGGAACCTGAGGAGTTCGGCTCGTACATGGCGGTCGGAGCCCGAAACGGCTCGTACGAGCAGATCATCTTCGTAGAGGTCGAGGAAGGTTACAGTGAAGCTTTCGATTGGGCGTATGCCAAGGAGCGGTGTGTACCGCATCCCGACGGCCAACCGAAGCATTCGGTATGGATGAGCGTCTACCGGGCACTCGAATACACGCCCCAAGACGTTATGAAGGCAATGTACCTCACTACCATGGACGGCAGGGTACTCAAGCTTGCGAAGGAAGATTACAGCGGTCCACCTCAGAATCGAGCTTTCTATACGTATCTAGAAATCTGCCCAATCCATCCTCTGGTGGTAAGCAGGTTGGATCCCGGAGAGTTCGCCAAGTACATGACTGCGCCGGATAACAAGGTCACGGTGCCACGCTTGGTTTTCGCCGACCTCAAGAGCATCGATTTCCAGCACCCGGAGAACACCGGCAATATCGGACGGATATACGATCGGAACCTGGACCATCTTCGCGCCTGCGTGGCCTCCGTCACTGATACCCGGAACAAGGTGAACAAGAACGTCGAACGGTCGGTAGTGGAAAGCGTCTCGTACGGCATAATCAGGGACGGAATATTCGTCGGGGATACGGACAAGCTCGCGTTCTTCCCGATGCCGTCCATCGACGAGCTCCGCCGGCACCATTACGACTGGGCACGCTCGGCGCAAATCGTCTGAACGCATGAGCGCAATGAAACGGCCTTGGAGAACTGAAGTGACGACGCGTATAATTCAGGCCTCATGATAGAGCATCGCGAGAAACAAACAGACGTCCTCGTAGTGGGTACGATCGCTCCAACCGAGCCCCGCCAGGACGCGGCCTATCATCTGGAGGAGCTCTGCCGGCTTGTTGAAAACCTCCGCTATCGCGTGACGGTTACGGAACTGGTGCGACTCGAGCGCCCTACCGCTCCGTACTTTCTCGGCTCCGGGGCAGCTACGCGTATAGCAGAGCAGGCGCACCAGAACAAGGTTCAGGCGGTAGTCTTCGACGATGAGCTCAGTCCGTCGCAGCAACGCAACTGGGAGCAGCTTACCGGGCTGGCGGTGACGGACCGCCACGAGATAATCCTCGATATCTTTGCAGAGAGGGCGACCACCCGCGAGGCGTCCCTCCAAATCGAAAGAGCGCAACTCGAATATAGCTTACCTCGGTTGAAGCGTGCATGGACTCATCTATCGCGCCAACGCGGTGGCATGCGCGGCACTCGCGGCGAAGGTGAGAAGCAGATCGAGATGGATCGCCGGCGTATCTTGGATCGGATCAGCCGTATCGACGACCGTTTGGCACAGGTAGGGGTACACCGCGATACGGTACGAAAGCGACGTACAGAACAAGGCCCCCTCGTAGGCGCGGTCGTCGGGTATACCAACGCCGGCAAGTCCAGCCTGCTCGGCGCGCTCACGAAGGCTGAGGACGTGACCGGAGCAGACCGGCTCTTCGCCACACTGGACCCCAAGACACGGCGGCTTGAGCTGCACGGTGAGGACGTTCTCTTGACCGACACGGTCGGGTTCATTCGAAAGCTTCCACATGACCTCGTGGATGCCTTTAGATCGACGCTTGAAGAGGCTACACATGCCGATTTCCTCATCCACGTCGTCGACGGATCGAGCATGCACGCGGCAGAGGAAATGCGCGTGACCCGGGAAGTATTGGAGGAGCTCGGCGCCGGCACAAGGCCGACCATCACGGTGCTGAACAAGCTTGACCTCCTGTCGGAAGACCAGCCGCCACCACGACCTGACGGAAACGGCCCACAAGTTCCGGTGTCGTGCACGGACGGCAGAGGCCTCGAACAGGTGCGAAGTGAAATCGACAAACTAGTCGCGGCAGCCCGGCACCGAACGGATCTCCGTATACCGAGCAGTCGATACGACCTGGTAGCATTGGTTCACCGGACCGGGACCGTCCGTCACCGGGAATATGACGGAAACGCAGTGGTGTTACAGGCGGACCTCCCTCCGGAAACGTTTGCCCGGGTCCGCGAATTCTCCAACACCGAGGGGCATTGAAGAAACCGGCTATACGGAGTTTCCCACGCGGGCCGTATCGGGGCGCTTAGACGGCGGTTCACCGCGCGGCCGGGACGCCGCACCTCCGGTCCGGCTAAGCTCCGCGCCACCGGACGCCGGAGCGTCTAAGCGCCGGCCCTCCGGGACACTCAACGACCTCCCTTGATACTCTCGACGATCACCCCCGCCACTGCTCCGACACCGCCACTGATCCCTATGTTCCGGCGGATAGTCTCGTGGCCCTCCAACCATGCACGCCCGCGCTCCAGCAGCCCTTCGGACGGAGCGACAAGATCGACCGGGTTGACGAAATCCCCGCCGACCCTTCCGAAAATCAGATAGCCGACAACCAACCCGGCCACCGCGCCAACTAACAACCCTCTGATGATCTTGCCCATATATCCTCCCTGGACCAGGGTACCGGTTCTAGCGGGACCGCGCAAACCACTGGGCGCCACCACTCTCGATTCCCGAATACACCGCGGAATTCCGGGAACCCCCGGAACCGGAAATAACCCACGCCAACACGGAGAACACCCTGCACAGCGGCCTGCGACTCTGATATATTCGGGAGCAGGAGGCGGGGTTATGCACGCCCATCAGAATCGGGTTTACACCCACGTCTACGATTCGCCAATCGGACCGCTCCATCTTGCAGTAGATCGCAGAGGCACAGTGCTGCGTGTCGCCTTCACCCCTCCGGATTCGTGGGGAACTGAGAGTGTTCCGGAACCAAACAAATATGCCTGTGGTGAGCTCGAGCTACAGCTCGACGAATACTTTGCCGGAAGAAGGAAACGGTTCACTCTCCCTCTCCGCTATCCCGGTACGCCGTTCCAGCAGGCGGTCTGGAGCCGTCTGGTCAAGCTCCCCTACGGTGAGACCGTCTCCTACGGCGACGTTGCCCGCAAGATTGGGCGCAGGCATGCGGCGCGCGCAGTAGGCAACGCGGTGGCGAAGAACCCGATCTGCATCCTAATACCGTGTCACCGAGTTCTGGGCGCCGATGGCCGGCTGGGGAACTATGCGGTGGGCTCACTGGGCCCCCAAGAAGGGGCACGGCGGAAGGCTTTCTTGCTCCGGCTCGAGCAGGCTCCGGTCACGGACCTCCAGGGCGTGCAAACCGCGCTCACGATCTGAGGCCCCCTAGTCGATTACTCCTCCTGCGATCCCGCTTGCGACTCCGCCCCCTCCTCCTGTTTGCCCCCTTCGCCCTTCCGGCCTTTGACATGTAGCTGAATGAGCTGGATGAAGAAATATACCCGTTTGTACACGTCGACCATGCGTTCCTGGATCGGCTGCTCAGAATACTGCTCGATTTCCCGCCAGTTGAGGAGCAGCTCCGGCCGAGACCGCTCATGATCCTCGAGCACATTTTTCAGAGCCTTGCCGATGGAGACAAGATTTTGCGAGGCTTCTGAGATCATCGCGTACGCGCGGTCGTTAATGTCATCGACCACCTCTTGGACGAGTTTCTTGGACTTCTGGTCGCGTTCTACGCTCCGCCCCATCGCCCGGCGCAACTTCATCCCGAGCTCGCCTTCCTCCCCCAAAGAGTCGTCGAAAGCTACGGCACGGGACGAGATGTCCATGACCTGGTGAAAGGCATCGCTCAGCTGTTGGCTGAGAATATTGTCAGCCCAGCGTCCCCGGATGACAAGGAGATCTTGGAGCTCTCGGATATCCCGTTTTACGTAATCCAGCAGAAATGCCTTCAGATAGTTGAAGGCCGCCGCATATCGATACGTGCCGGCCCCCCAGCGTTGAAGCTGTTCTCCGGCCTTTTCGGTATAATGCTTAGCTCGGGCGACCGCGCTATCACCGAACACCTTCTCCGACAGCTGTGTCACCCGTTTGGTGCGACGCTCTTCTATAATCTTCTGTAGTGCCTTCTCAGTCTGAGCCTTGAGCGTGTTGAGATACGGTTCTACGATCTTTTCCGAAGGGATCTTGGCCTCGGGCATGTAGTCCGGGTTTTGCTCGGCATGCCGGATCATGAGCGTCAGAACTCCTGAGCGGTAGACATCCTCCAAGCGCCCTACGACCTTCTGCCAGGCATTTCGATTCACAATCTCGATCCCACGATACTCCTGGAGTGCGTCGAAAACTCTGCTCCAGTCCGCGCTCCGCTTCATGACCGGAAGGAGCTCAATGAAATCCTTGAGATCGTCGGTCACGTACTTTGCTTGAATCGCCTCAAACCGTGGTTGAACGTTGTATTTCGCTTCGGGCAATGACGAATCGAACTTCCGCAGGAGAAAATAGTAATCGAAGCTTACGAAGTCCAAGAAGGCCGTGAGCAAGCTGTAAGTACCGTTGATTTCCCGAACGGTGGCAGCGTCAAACCCGGACGCGAAGTTCCCCAACAGCTTCCGCAGCCGGTTCGCAAGCTCTTTCGGCTCGTACTGCTGAGCCGCTTCCGATATTGCTTCCTCGCTTAGAGCATCTCTCTGCGCCCGCTGCTCATCGCTCAACCGGCGCTCGACAACGATAGCGCGCAACGCCGTGCTGCTCTTGGCGTTCTGCAACATCTGTTGGGCCGGCCCCACGACCTTATAGATGTCGAAGAAAAACCGTGCCAATGCCGGTTGCGCCAACTCGCCACGAACTCGATAGAACTTATGCTTGCTTGAACGGAGTTGCTTTGCGATCTGCTTAAGCGCCCGCTTGCGGCGGCGCTCCGGGTCGTTCCTTCCCAGGATAGAAGAGATCACTCGCTTGATGAAATTGTCGTCGAGATCGGAGAGCGGTTCCGACCGCGACGCATCTCCCTTGTCGCCCGGCATGGCCCCTGTAATGTATGCGTTTCCGTGCCGGCTGTCAATTTGTTGGAGCTATTGGAGATAGCGCCTCTTCGGCGAAATCGCGACCATATTCCCGTTAGGTGCTTGCGCGACGTGCTCTCTCAGACTATTGTGATCGGAGATGAACCCGCTGGCACAAGAACTAAACACCACCCTTGAGAATACGGCAATAGGCCGCATGCTGAGCGCTTACGGACGACGTGCTTTCTTTCCTCGAGGTATCGTCGCACAATCCGCGGAGGCGTCCGCTCGAGCTCATCGGTTCAATGCCACCGTTGGAACCGCATTCCAAAAGGGATGCCCGATCATGCTTCCATCGCTGACACGGCTTCTTCCGGAGTTCACGCCGAACGAAGCGGTGGCCTACTCTCCGACACCCGGAAACAGGGAGCTTCGCTCGCTCTGGAAGCAGGAGATGGAACGGAAGAATCCTTCTCTCAAGGAAGCGCAGCTCACGGATCCGCTGGTGACGGCAGGCCTCACCAACGGGCTCTTTCAACTCGGCGAGTTGTTCGTTGACTCGGGCGATCAAGTCGTCATACCGGATCTCATGTGGGGAAACTACCGGCTCATATTCGAGCAGCGCCGACAGGCGACCATCCGGACCTTCCCGTTCTTCAACGAACGGGAGGGTTTCGGCGTTGACGCATTCCGGCAGGCCATCAACGAAGCCGCACCAACGGGAAAGATCGTCACCATTCTCAACTTCCCCAATAACCCGGCAGGATACGTCCCTACAGAAAAAGAGGCTGCGGCCGTTGTCGGAACCCTGGAAGAAGCGGCAAAGGCGGGTACGGACGTACTCGCCATCTGCGACGACGCATACTTTGGGCTGGTCTATGAAGAAGACGCCCTGCAGGAATCGCTGTTTGCCTTGCTGGCTCGGTGCCATCCGCGCCTTGTCGCTGCCAAGGTGGACGGCGCAACCAAGGAAGAGTACATGTGGGGACTGCGGATCGGATTTCTTACGCTTGGCTCACCGGAGCTGAACGACGAGCGTGCCGAGGCGGTCCAGAAGAAGATAATGGGGAGCCTGCGCTCCAGCATATCCAACGCGAACACGCTCGGCCAACACGCGCTCTGCCGACTACTGAAGACAGAGGGGTATCGCGAGGAGAAGGAAAGCCAATATGAAGAGCTCCGACAACGCTATCTCACTGTACGTCGTCTCCTAAGAGAGCGAGAAAACAATTCACGCCTCCGTCCGCTGCCGTTCAACGCCGGCTACTTTCTGACGCTGCAATGCACAGGAGTGGATGCAGAAGCCTTGAGACAGCTTCTTCTTGATCGGGGAATCGGGACAATCTCGATCGGCTCGAGCTATCTGCGCGTTGCTTTTGCGGCAGTGGACGAGCCTGACCTTGCCATTCTCGTTCAAGAGATCTATCAGGCAGCTGAAGACCTCGCGGAATCATGAGCGTTCTGCAAACGGACCGGCCGGCGCGAGTTTTCAATCACTTCGGAACTCTGTGCTCTCGTGTCGCCGGCTTTCTGGACCGCCATGTCTCGCTCCGGAGCATATTCATCGTCACAGCCGCGGTACTGGTATTGCTCCTGGCAGCACTGGCCGTCTTCGGAGCCAACGATTCCGAGGCATCGGTGACAGTGGTTACCAACGAACCCCTCACCGCCTTCTACATCGAACGGTTCAACCAGGCTTCATCGCGTGTGACCGCCTTCGTCGAGTACTCCGAGGAACCGCTGTCAATGCTCGAATCGGAGCCCTCATCCGCTGATATCGTGATCGGGCGTGGGCTAACCGAAGCACGCGCCGACGGGCTATTCGCTCGGATCGACGACACCGCGGATCGCTCCGATATCTACTCGGCGCTTCTCTCCTCCACCCGTGTCGGAGGCGCTCAACGGCTGATTCCGTTGTCGTACGACATTCCAGCGGTGATGCTCGGCCGAGAACCCGACGAGAATCCTCACGGCGCGACAATCGAACTGTCCGAGCTCCGCACCTTGGCGGCCGAACACAATGAGCGCTCGGATACCCGGTTCACGCGCATGGGATTCTCACCTCTGTGGAATGAGGAGTTTCTCTATACGACAGCGCAGATCTTCGGGGCACGTTTCCGACACGGGCCCGGCGGGAGAATCCTCTGGTCCAGCAACGCTCTGGAGGAAACCGTTGAGTTCCTCCAAGAATGGAGCCGGGAGCACAACGAAGGCTTCGAGGCGGAAGAAGAGTTTCGAGAACGATACCTCAACCAGCCTCCGGAGAATCTTGTTGCCGAGGGTCGGATTCGCTTCTGGCCGACCAGCGGAGCGGAGTTCTTCTCCAAGCCGGACGCCGAGAGAGAGCGATTGGAGATCCGATGGTTAGCGCACGAAGGAAGCATTCCGGTATCCGAATCGATGGTTTCGGCAGGCATACCACGGCAGGCCGACGAGCCGGAGGCGGCGAGGGAGCTGCTGCAATGGCTTCTTACCCCCGAAGTTCAGGGAGAACTAATGGCGGAAGCCGATCAGCAAAACGAGCCCGCGTTTGGGTTCTTCGACGGTTTTTCCTCCGTCCGAGAGGTGAATCGCCGGATTATCCCCAGTCACCGCCCACAACTCGTAGGGCAGAAACCGGGATTCGCGCAGCTGCAGCCGCCGGACACTCTGCCGGACAACTGGAACCGGCTGCGCTCTTCCGTAGTAACCCCGTGGATCGCTGATATCGTGCGAGGCAGAGATGGTCGATCGCTCCGGGAGCGAATTCGGCGCTTCGCCGCAGAGCAGGCAGAGTAGACAATTGGCGAAATTCGCGTTGACAACGGCCGATAACCAGCGTACCATCGGAACTATAGCATAGTCTCATTCATGGAGGTATTAGCACATGGCAACCGTTGACCTAAAAAACCTAAACAAGGTATTCGACGGCAGCGTCCACGCGGTGAAGGACGCAAACTTCACCATCAATGATAAGGAGTTCGTCGTTCTTGTCGGACCGTCGGGTTGTGGAAAGACCACTACTTTGCGGATGATCGCCGGGCTCGAGGATATCACCAGCGGAGAGCTCTACATCGATGGCAGGCTCGTCAACGATGTCCCCCCCAAGGACCGGGATATCGCAATGGTGTTCCAGAACTACGCGCTCTATCCGCACATGTCCGTCTATGACAACATGGCGTTTGGCCTCAAGATCCGGAAGTTCGCAAAGGAAGAGATCAAGCGGCGCGTAGATGAAGCGGCCCGGATCCTGGACATCGGAGAGCTGCTCGAACGGAAACCTAAGGCGCTCAGCGGTGGACAGCGGCAACGTGTAGCGGTTGGACGCGCCATCGTTCGTAAGCCCAAGGTCTTTTTGTTCGATGAGCCGCTTTCCAACCTTGACGCCAAGCTGCGGGTACAGATGAGAGCTGAGATCTCCAGTCTCCATAACCGTCTCCAGGCAACCATGATCTACGTCACCCACGACCAGGTCGAAGCTATGACCATGGGAGACAAGATCGTCGTTATGAAGGATGGGGTTATCCAGCAGATCGGTGACCCGTTGACTCTCTACAACCTCCCGGTCAACCGTTTCGTGGCCGGGTTCATCGGCTCTCCGCCCATGAACTTCCTAAACGTCACCATTCGGGAGGAAGGGAACAAGGTTTACGCTGACGAAGGCAACTTCAAAATTGAGATCACCGGCTATCAGCGTGACTTGGTCCGCCCGTACGTAGGCCGTGACCTTACGTTCGGCATTCGTCCGGAAGATCTCCATTTCGACGAAAAAGCCAAGGAGGGGACCTTTATCCCCTCCAACGTAGAGGTTGTGGAGCCGCTTGGCGCGGAAACCCATCTCTACGTCAACACGGGCACACACTCCATTATCTGCCGGGTTAACCCCACGGTAATGCTGCATGTGGGTGACGAGGCCAAGTTCGTGCCCAATATGGACCGGGTAACCTTTTTCGACCTGGAAACCGAACAAGCCCTCCAGACCGAGCAGGCCGCGGAGAGAGTAGTAGAGGCACAGGAGTAGCATTCGCCTGTCCGGCTGCTCCTGAGCGCGCCGGTGTGGGGCGGACCAAGACGTGGCAGCCGGCTTCGTCGAAACCCGGGGAGTCACTGAAGCTTCGATTTGGTAGCTTCCCGATTGCAGAGTATGATTTCGCATACGAAGGGGGCCGCGTAACCGCGGCCCCCTTTGCTTTCCGCCTCGTCTCCGCGGCTCTCATACGTCGGCGCCCCTCGGCTCCGCGTGCCGTTGCCGTACCAACTTGGCCCAAGAGTCGGAGGGCAGGTAGATCTCTGCTCGTATCCCGGCAGAGACCGGGCACATCCTGGAGGTCGTGTGAGAGACATTGGGTCTTCGTTGTCAGATTCTCCGGCCGCCCTTTATACTGAGAACCTCATGATTTCCGATGCCAACGAATTACGTGACCAGCTCGTAACCGCGTTGCGAGAGCTGGTAGACGAAACCGACCGGGTCTATCTAAGCTTTGGAACCAAGTTCCCGCGCTTGCTCTCCGAGATGGACCGCAGTCTCGCAGCCAACGAGCGTACCATCCGGAGCGTGGTCGAACGCACGATGAAGGAAGGCTCCCACAGTATCCGTCGGCACGTTGAGGAAACTCAGGGTGTAATAGGGGAAGCGGCATCGGAGTTTGCTCGCATGCGCGAGCGGGACACGGCGCTCTTCCAGGAACTCGAAGAATCCGTACAACAGCTCTCCGAATTGGACAAGCGCATCGGAAGCATAAAAGAGGACTCGATCGAGATGGAGATCATCTCAATCAATGCGATGACAGTCGCACTCAAGGCCGGCAGCCCGGGGCGTGCGTTCAGCTATATCACCGAAGAGCTCAAGGGCGTTTCCTCCCGGACTATAGAGCTTTCGGACGCCATTAGCCGCCACGCTGAGCGCATGCAACAAGTATTTGACGATTTCCGCACCCTGGTGCGGCGTACGGAGGAGTCCGAAGAAGAGTTCGCAACTGATCTCCACACGCGCCTGCAAACCGGATTTGACGAGATTCAAGCAGGTATATCGCGAGTAGAAGAGAAGCTTCGATCTTTGAAGGCGCGCTCCGGAGATGTCAAACAACCGTTAACCCGGATAATGGAAGAGGTTCAGCTTCAAGACGTGATCAAGCAGTCAGTCGATCACGTCATTGTGTCGCTGGAGGAACTCCAACATGTTGAGGATACCGCCGGCGATGAGGCGCATCTGGACGAGTTGTCGTTCTTCCGGACAATTCCGGGTCTGTGCGACAAGATACTGGAGGAGGTCCGAGCGCGTCTTACACAGAGTATTCGGACCTTCCGGGAACAGCTTCAGACCGCGCAGCGGTTCATGCAGGAGACGGAGGAGGAAAGGACGCAGTTTGTAGCCTCTCTTCTGGGGAATGGCGGCTCCGGCGAGTCGATCTCAGCCTACTTTGCCGATACTAGCGAGCTATTGGACGAGGTCCGGGCCCGGCTCCAACGGTCCTTGGCCTCCAAGAACGACATCGCAGCTCGTTCACGCACTCTTATGGAAGAAGTCCGGTTGGTTGAAGACCACATCCGAACGTTCTCTACGATCGTCACTCGATTCAAGAGCATCGACATACACAGCAGAATAGAAGTAGCCAAACAGAGTGTCCTTCAGAATATGCACGGCACCGTAGATCAGATGAACGCCCTCACCGCCAAGATTGAGACCGATGTGAACGAGAGCCTCTCACACATCGGGGACTTCATCGGTCGAATCTCCAGCACGATCCAGGAATACGAAGACCGTCGAGACGAGGAGGAGCGACTCGTTCGCAAGTACGGTAGGCAAGTAAGACGCAAAAAACGAGCGATTTCCGAAGCACAGAACCTCTTGGAGGGTGTTGTCAAGGAGTACAGCGCCTTCTCATCTGATTTCCGCGCTCTCTTCGAGAACGTCAAGTCCGGAGACGCGAAGCTGAACCAGCTCGTAGCGACCATTGACTCGCTGAGAGAGCTGTTGGAAACCATCCGTGTTCGGGCTGAGGAGCAACGCACACAGATTCTGCGAAGGAAAGGCCTCTCCGACTGGACAGTCGGCAATGAGCGAATGCGCAAGATCATCGAGCGCTTTACAATCTTCACCCACGAGCAAGTTGCCGGCGAGCTCGGCGGCTTCCACGTGGGGACGGGTGCGCAAGCAGGAGAGGTCACGCTGTTCGAATAGCCGACCGTGCCCCTTTACCCTTTGCAGAACGCCGCCACGGGCTACCGGGAAAGAGAAGGGCCGGGCACTCGCCGCCGCTACGGCGTCTCGGTACCATTAGGAACCGGTCGTCCGGAACGCCCATTAAGCCACGCTAGCGCTGCCAGTGTTCGGAGAGCCGAAAGCATACGAGATCTGAGGTAGTTCCGGTGATCACGAACAAGGCCTTCGTGCCGCAACGCGTGCGCCTCCGTGTATGCCCGGGAAAAGTAGTTGACGACGGGAACGGCAACCTCGGCGATCAACCGGAGCTCCTCGGCCTGGAGATCCGGCAGCCTCCGGTCCTCGTAGGCCGCCTTCAGCCCGTCGGTAAGACCGCGGAGGTCATGAAGCTCCTGATATGAACCCGTGACCTGCTCGACTTCCTCCCGAAAGCGCCTCTCCTGCACAGGCTTCCGCGGTTCCGTCCGGACGCAATGCTTCAGTTCACGCAGGGACTCCTCGTCCCCGGGGGTCAACGCCACATTGTGTAAGGGCCTGCTAGGCGATACCCTGGCAGCGCTCGACGCGGTAGCGTACCGTATCCGTCCGTCCTCGTCTTCGACGCGCGAACGTCCCTCCTCACCAATCACCACCCAGGAGTCGGAGGAAGCCACCAGCACACTCAGTGCGCCGTCCCGGACCGAGACACTGCCTCGCGGAAGGTATACTTCTACGGCCGCCCGCCTTGCTTCGACCCTGAGCTCGCCGGCAACGAGCCGAACCGGTGAATAGGTCCCTGCCGCCCGGGCTTCCGCCCGCAGCTCGCCATCAATGGCGCCTTGTTCCGAGGTGTCGCCGGAGCTTATTCGTCTGTCGTTCTCGCCCAGCGAAGGTTCGAAGAGAAGCAGGTAGCCCGGGCCTTCAAGGTGGAGCTGGATCCGCGGCCGCTCTTCACTCTGCGGCGCAGGGTCTTCACGGGCGGCATAACCGCGAAGACCGAGGCCGAGATCCGAGCCAAGGTATCGATCCGAATGGAGCTCAGCACGCGTACCGAGGTTCTGTCCGGAGGCGTCACTACCGCGCCGGGCACCATCGCCGGTGTGCTCTTCCACGTACCCTCTGTGTTCGCCAATACTGTCCGGCATTGCGGAGCCGGTGGAGAGTTCCAACACGGTGCGATCCGTCTCCCCGAGCCGAATAAGCGAATGAGGAGACAATTCCAGGCCCGGCCTTACCCGGTGGAAGACCCGCAGCCCGTCGAGATACAGCTCAGGTGCTCCCGCGATGTCCCTGACTACTGCTGCCCGACTCACGTGTCCCGGCCACCCAAGCCCAGGCGGCGTACTTAGCAACACGAACGCTGTAATAGAAAGAGCCGTTAGGAGTAGCTGTCTCTTCTCCATCTCGCGCCAATCCCCTCGGCGGTAGTCTGTCCACGCTGTCCTACGACCTCCTCTATTTTCGTCCGATTTCGTCGGCGCCTCAACCGGACCGGACACAGGACCTTGCAATGGCAACCGCTTCTCCGGAAACGGTGTGCTCTCACACGGCAAACGCAGTTGGAAACTGCGGCCGAAAGCGCGGCGGCGAGTACCCGCCCCCCGTGCTCTCGCGCTGGTAGTTGACAGGCCACGTGCCGCTCCGTAGCATCGTGGCTCATGCTTACATCGGATGGAAGACTTGGAGTGGCTATCGTCGGATGCGGTGCGGTGGGGAGCGAAGTAGCGCGAACGCTGCGGGAGCGCCAACATACGCTTCAGAACCGAAGCGGTGTCAGGTTGGAGCTCAGGGCAGTGGTATCGCGGACGTTCCGGACAGCGCGCGCCATGGGTCTCGAAGAAGAGCTTTTGTTTGATCGACTCGAGGACGCACTGGCCGAACGGCAGATCGACTGCGTGGTCGAGCTCATCGGCGGATTGGACCAAGCGCACGCCGCAATTCACGAAGCGCTTTCCGCCGGCAAGCACGTGGTAACCGCCAACAAGGCGCTACTCGCCACTCACGGCTCGGAGCTTATCGCCCACGCCCGGCGCAACGGCGTCACGATCGCATTTGAGGCGAGTTGTGCCGCCGGTATACCGATTCTCAGGGCCCTGTACGACGGGCTCGCCGCGAACGAGATCGAAGCACTCTACGGGATCGTAAACGGTACCTGTAACTACATATTGACGAAGATGGTAGATCACGGCGAGCGATATATCGACGCGCTCTCCGCGGCGCAGGCTGAACGCTACGCGGAAGCGGATCCAACGCTCGACGTAGACGGCACAGACAGTGCGCACAAGATCGCGATCATGGCAACCCTGGCGTTCGGCGCGCACGTCGACTACCGACAGCTCCACGTCGAAGGGATAAACCGGCTGAGCCTGGACGACGTGACCTACGCCACACGGCTCGGCTACATTGTGAAGCTCCTCGCGGTAGCCCGGAGATACAATGGAGGCCTGGCTGTGTTCGTCCGTCCTGCATTCATCTCACGGGAACACCCATTAGCGTGGGTCTCAGGACCATTCAATGCCGTCAGCATATACGGGGACGCGACCGGTCACACCATGTACTACGGGCGAGGCGCCGGGGGGACGCCGACCGCTTCGGCAGTGGTCGCGGATCTGGTATCTATCGCCCGCGGGGCGTACCAACCCGTTTTCCGCGCGCCCTGCTTCTGGCCGCAACCAGAATCGGAAACGTCCGCAGCGGAAACAACCGGTGCTAACACAACCGCCCGCAACCCGCAGCTCATCGCGGTCGAAGAGCTGGAGACCCGGTTCTATCTCCGTATGTCCGTTGACGACACGCCGGGAGCCCTTGCACGGATCGCAGACGTCCTCGGGAAGCACGACATCAGCATCGCAAGCGTTTTCCAAGCCGAAGCCCCGGATGAGCGCGCACCGGAGCCGGTTCATGTCGTCGTCACGCTCCATAGCACCACGGAAGGACGGCTAAGAGCTGCCGTGAAACGGATCGAGGCACTGAAATCGGTCCGCTCGCCGGTTTCTATCATCCCGATCATCGACGAGCATCCCGAGCGCAGCTTCGCCGGGGCCTAAGCACTCCTTCCATCGGTGGCGACAAACGCAGTCATCGGTGTCGACAGGGCAACGCAGGCGAACGACACGGCTGGAAGCGCGGCGGCGAGTGCTCTGTCGGTGTGGGCACGCGGCGTTGACAGGGCGGTACAACCTCTTTATCGTCCTGTGCAATAGGACGGTCGGCGGCACGCAGGCGGATTACCGGCCCCCGCCGAAAGCACATCGAGGGACGGAGGGGATTGCGCCGGATGTCCCTCAGGCCCAAGTCCCCCGTCCACGGTAAGGAGTACCCGTTTCCGGCCGTCCCCACCGGAAGGTAGCCAATCAAGGGTCATCGAGAGAGCTAAGGAGAATCCAATATGCACCAACGAGCGTTACTGGCCATTTCCCTTGTCGCGTCAGCCCTGCTTGCAGGCTGTGCCACGGCACCGGAAGACGTACCGGACGATCTCTCCGCTCCGGAGATGTTCCAGAGAGCCCAAGAAGCAGTCGACTCGCAAAACTTCGCCACGGCTGAAGCGTATTACGAAGCAGCGCTCGAACGTTTCGAGGATGACGCCGAGGTAACCGCGATCGCTCAGTACGAGATTGCGTTCATTCACTACCGTCGAGGCGAATACGACAAGGCCGAAGAGGGCTTCCGGGAGCTGCTAGAACGCTACGAAGCGGGGGAGCCCGGCCTTCCCGAATGGGCTGAAGTCCTTTCCCGTCATTTGTTGGACCGAATCGAGGAGAGGCGGTAACCCTCTGGGTTCTGAACGCTCGTCAGATCACCTATCTCCACCTCACGCTCTTCATTCCCCCTCTTCATTCCACGGTTACGCTCTTTGCCAAGTTCCGCGGCTGGTCGACGTTCCGTCCCAGCTTCAATGCCGCATAGTACGCGAAGAGCTGAAGCGGAACTACCATGAGATACGGATACAGCAACTCATCTGTTTTCGGCACGAAGAGCACATCGTCGGCAATATCTGCCAGCTCGTTGTCTCCATCCACCCCCAAAGCGATGACGGGGCCTCGGCGCGCTTTCACCTCTTTCATGTTGGAGATGACCTTGTCCCGCAGTCCGTCGTCCGGGACGATGAAGAGGCTTGGTGTTTCCTCGTTGATCAGGGCAATCGGTCCATGCTTGATCTCGGCAGCACTGTACCCTTCCGCATGCACGTAGCTGATTTCTTTCAGCTTCAACGCTCCCTCGAGCGCAACCGGGTAGTTGATACCGCGTCCCAGAAACAGGAAGTTTCGAGCCTGGTAGTAGCGCTCCGCTACGCGCCGAACCTCGTCCGCTCGGCTCAACACTTCGCGAACCGTATCCGGAACTCGCGCCAACTCCTTGGTGAAGCTTACTCCTGCTTCAAGACTCATGTCGCGCATACGAGCGATGAGCAATGTGAACAAATAGAACGCCGTCAACTGACTCGTGAACGCCTTCGTCGAAGCTACGGCTATCTCAGGTCCGGAGTGAATGTAGACTCCGCCGTCGCTCTCGCGCGGAATACTCGAACCGACTACGTTGCAGATTCCCAGTACGCGTGCGCCCTTCCGTTGGAGCTCCCGGAGCGCGGACAGGGTATCTGCGGTCTCTCCCGACTGACTTACCGCAAAGTAGACGGTGTTCCGCTCGACGATCGGATTGCGGTACCGTATCTCGGAAGCCAGCTCGGCTTGCGCCGGGACTCTGGCCATGTTCTCCAGAACGTATGCCCCCACCATGCCTGCGTAATAGCTAGTCCCCGCCGCGATGATCCTGACGCGCTGGACATCCAGGAGCTCACCCCGGGACATGTTGAGTCCACCCAAGTGTCCGGTGGCATTCTCCTGATCGATGCGTCCTTGCATCGCCCGAAAGATCGAGTCCGGCTGCTCAAAGATCTCCTTCTCCATATAGTGCTCGTAGCCGTTCTTCTCGATCTCTTCGAGCTCCCAGCCGATTGTCTCGACTTCCTTCTCGATCTTCCGGTCACGCAAATCCGTAGCAGTGTAGTCGGCCGCAGTGACACGAACCACCTCTCCGTCTTCCAGGTGGATCACCTGTTTGGTGTGAGCCAATACCGCCGTCACATCTGAGGCTAAGAACATCTCGTTGTCACCTACGCCCAGTAGCAACGGAGAACCGTGGCGGGCACCGACCAGCACACCCGGCTCGCCGGCATGCATACACACTACTCCATAGGTACCCTTGAGTAGCCCTAGTGCCTGTTTGACCGCTCGCTCGAGGTCACCCTGGTAGAACTTCTGGATTAGATGCGCGATTACCTCCGAATCGGTGTCCGACTCGAACACATATCCCTCTTCCGTGAGTCTGGAGCGTAAGCTCGAGAAGTTCTCGATAATTCCATTATGAACCACGGCAATGTTCCGATCGGCGGACACGTGCGGATGGGCATTCTTGTCCGTAACCTCTCCATGCGTTGCCCAGCGAGTGTGGCCGACACCGTGTGTGCCGGGAAGGTCCTCCGGCACCACCTCTCGAAGATCGTGTATCTTACCGGCTCTCTTGAATATCTCCACCTTAGAATCGACGCAAACGCTCAAACCGGCGGAGTCGTATCCTCTGTACTCGAGTCGCTTCAGTCCCTCCAGGAGCACCGGCGCCGCCGCCTTCGGACCGCAGTATCCAACAATTCCGCACATAGGCTCCTCCCTAGCTCAAACTTATCCTTACCCTTGCCAATCCGTTCCGCTACCGGCTCGCCACAGGGCTTCCGGGTGCACTATTCAGCTCTATTTGCCCTGCTCTGATTCGTGTAGTCGCTTCCAAAGAATACTACCAAATTGTACCGCACAGTATTTCTGTTATCATCTTATCATCTGATTCTTGAAATACTCCGCAAACAGCGCCGCCTGAGCGCGTTCTTCGCGCGTTCCTTTCGTGCCCGCCTTGGCTACGCGGCTTTCGCTCTCACCTGCCCAAAATCTCCCATGCTCGCGCGCAGGAAACCAGAGATGCTTTGTTCGGAATCGGTGCCAGAATCGGAAGGCTCTTGCCATATGCCAAGTGAGCCAACGACATACTCGGCAGCCCGACCGCGTTCTCCTCGTCAGCAACGAACGCGACGTGCGCCCCCGTCGGTGCGCGCTCCAGCGCAGCCTGGAACCAAGCCCCGGCATCAGCGAGCGACAGACGAGCAAACAGGTTTGCGGCGAACACCATGATCTGTACATCGACCGAAGTTCCCGCCACATCCTTCAGCGCGCCCGGCCGTTCCATGCCCAGCTGACTCCGAAATCTGTTGAAACACCCGCGCGCATCCTCCAGGTACTTGCGAGCTTCCGCCTCGGGAAGGGCCAAGAGCTCCTCCAATCTCCGGCGAACAGCTTGAACACGACCGGAAAACCGCTCTCTCCGGTAGACACCGGGCAACCGCAACACAACCGAAGAGAGCTCCGAACGTCGCCAGAAATACTCGGCGACCATCTCCAGCTGCTGCTTTGAGAACGAATACGCATCGGTCGGTGAGCACGGGTGCGCTTCGTCGACCGGGAGATAGCGCGGAAAGAACTCTTTCGGACCGAAGAACGCTCCAAGAGCGTTGATGGATCCGGCGGCTACAACGCGCTCTACGCCACGTCGGGCCGCCTCGCCGAATACTACGAAGCTTCCTCTGACGTTCACGTCGATTATCTGCTCCGCTGGGGCTGCAGAGGGCTGCGTAACGGCCGCCAAATGACACACCGCGTCGCAGCCCTCCATCGCATCCGCCACAGTAGACTCGTCGGTAACGAATCCTTGGATGATACGCACGGCACCCGTTCCGCTCCGGCCTTCCAACGGTACCCCCGCAAGCCTTTCCGGAGCCGGCCATTCGCTTGCCTGTCGATCCCCTGGCGGTCGCCCCAGGCCTGCGCCATCCTCACCTCCATCCGCTGCGTCCGAGCGACCGCGATCGAAATCGGCAGCGGGCAGATCAGCGCCAGTCAAGCCATGGAACTCTTGGTCGAGAAGAGTGAGATGGTAGCCGGATCGTGCAAGGCGGAGCGAAACCTCTCGCCCGATGAGACCGGAAGCCCCCGTGACAAGCACACGCATCGGGCTCCAATCTTACGCCTCCCGAGCAGCTCCGTCAAAGCCGCCCTCGGAACCGGGTCGGTTCCGTCTGGAAAGGGGCGGAGATCCGCAGTCAGAGCCGGGCCACTACGGTTGTACCCGTTTTCAGCCCGGTTTCGTCGCGTGCGGAGCCTTCACGGCACGCTATCTCCAGGTAACCGGAGCTCCCCCAATATGCCAAGAGTTGGCCGGGCGCCACATCTGAGAATGTACGCACCGGACGGACCGTCCTCTGCTTGTCGGTCGCGACCGACGACACGTTACCTTGGGGGATGTCGTCGCGATGAAGCGCCGTTATCAGGTTCCCGAAACGGTCAATGTGGACTACCGGCGCCTCCGCGAGCCCACGCGCAAGGTCGACTCGTACGCCGGAAGCAGCGCCAAGCGCCGGCTCTTCTACCGACTCGCCGCGATATCTCCAAATGCCGAATCGCGCAATTCGGCAAGCAAGCGGAACGAACAGGTCCCGGCCGTCGAATGTCTGCGAGTACGCGGGCTTTCGTTCTTCCAGCTGCCGGAGAACCCACTCGGCAGCTCGATAGCACAGCGCATCGCTGTACCGCCGCAGAAGCAGATCGGCCACGCCATTATCCGGAGCCACCAGGATACGCTCCCCCTCCTCGACGATGAGCTCTCGCCGCATCGATCCCACCCCGGGATCTACGACGGCGCACACCACTCCCGGCCGCGGCACCCATTCCCATGCCGCGGCGATCGTGTAGGCCGCCGACGGGATCGAGAACGGCGGTAACTCATGGGCCAAATCGATCCGAGGGATCCTCGGAGCCTCCCGTTCCGCCACCGCATGGAGGACACCCACGTAGTGATCTTGCAGTCCGAAGTCGGTCACTAACGCCAGGCACGAGCGTCTGCGTGTGGCGTGAGCCGGTTCCGTGCCCCGCCGGGCGGAACGCAGCTTCGCCCGACCCTGCCGAGTCCGAGCGGCACACAGCGCTCGTCGTCTTCGCGCTCGCCGCGACTGGTCTCTCATCACGCCGTCCTCAACAACAATACTCTCAGTGTAAGCTGCAAGAGAAACCGGCCCCCCGGCAAGCCTCCAAGACCAGGCACTGACCACGGCATTTCCGGACGTGTCGTCCAACTGCGTATGCGCCTTGGTTACCGCACTTGAATGGCCACATCACCGGCGAGACTTCCGATCCGCGCATCGGTGAAACCGGCGCCGATTCGGTACGAGACGCTGAACCGGTCGCTGTCTACGGCGAGTCCGGCGCCGGGGGCAGCCTCAGGCGCAGGCTCCACGCTCCCCGAACCGCGGGGAATCCGCACCCACACCGCCGAACGATCGCCGAACTCAGCCCGAATGTCACCTCGCGTACTGTGCACGTCGATCGTCCCGTCACGGAATGCTCCCACCGCGAGGTCCACATTGCCCGAATTAGTCCGTATTGTCAGACTCCGCACAGCTGGAGCATCAAGGTCCACGTTGCCGGAGACGGTTCGGATTGTAACACGCTCGGTAAGCTCCGAGGCAACCGCAATCTCCCCGGAAGTGGTAGAGGCGGTTATCCGGCCCCTGCTCTCCGGAACGGAGATCGCGAGGTCCCCGCCCGTCGTTCGCGCGTCGACCTCGGCGTTCACGTCCTCCACGGAGACGGTAGCCTGCTCGCCGCGAACGATGAGTTTTCGGATGCCTTCGGGAACCTGTACCTCGAGCTCCACTTCACGCTCGTAACGCCCTACCTCGCGGCGAGTCGATACGACGACACCGGCACGGCCATGCTCGACCCTGATCTCCGGCCCCTCCGCAGCCACCGGCGCCCCCTCGACTCTCAGGAGGCCGTCGTCACTCCTGCTTACCGAGACGGTCCCCGCCCGTACCCGGACCTCCACGATGGCGCGAGGAGCGAGTTGATAGGCGACGTCGACCGAGCTCGCCCCCAACGATATCAAGGCGCAGAGCGAAAGCACCACGGCAGATCCAAACTTGAAAGCACGCACGAGCATCTCCCTTTAAGAGTCGGCGTTGCAGGCGTCTCACTTCAACACACAGGCTCCTACCGGCGCCGGAAAACGGCCAACACGGGGTCGTGGTCACTGTGCCGGTTGACGTCCCCGACAGGCAGATCGCTGTTGACGTGCATAACATCGAACCAGACCTCGAACTGCTCCAGCATGGACTCCGCCGCGTGGATCTGATCGAGTACCTGGGAGCGTCCCATGTAGTTGTAGGTGTACCGTCGCTCGGGATCCACTAAGCCGTGCAGACCGATCAACCCGCCCGCCTCGATGATCTCCGCGGTTTCCGAAAAATGAAAGTCGTTGTAATCGCCCGCGACGATCACGCTCGCCTCGGGATCCAACTCCAGGATCGAGGCCACGAAGTCGCGAACGTGACGCGCCTGCGGGTGTCTGCGCTCCTGTTCCGTGTAGCTCCGATCGGGCGGCTGGATGCGCCCCATGACGGGCGTATCGCCAATCTTCGCGCGGAAGTGAACCGAGATGACGATGACCGTCTCGCCGCCTATGCGAAACTCCCCCGCGAGTGGTTTTCGGGAGCGCTCGAAGGCTTCCGCCCGTGGACGAATGCGCCCCGGACTGTGGCTCAGCCGCACCGCCCCGGTCGGCACCTCCACCCCCGGCTGCGTTGCGTCCCACGCTCCCCCGGCCCCGCGATCGACAAACTCGACCCGTTCGGTATCGAAGAGAAACACGTTGCGCACGTTTCCGTACGGGGCCCCGCCGTCCTCATGCGGAGCCGGATCGATCTGACGGTAGTCGTAATGAGCTCCGCCGGGAAGCGCATGAACCGCATCCAGCAGCTTCGAGAGAGTCCGGTCCGCGGCGGAGCTATCGGTTCGCTCGGTTCCCCAGTTGTCCATGATCTCCACCAGGGAGACGATGTCGGGCGCATTCAAGTCGACCACGATCGTCCTGGCAGTCTGATCGAAACGCCGCTGCGGGTCCGGGTATGCCAGGTCGTGCACGTTCAGTGCTGCGATCGAGAAACCGTCCTCCGGCTCCGGAATATCTACGGTGCCGTTCCAGGCCCCCGCCTCGGTCTCCGCCTGCGCCGGCGCCTCCGTCTCAATCTCCGTCTGCGTCTCCGCGCGTCGCGCCGCCGGAGCAGGCTCCGCCGGTGGTTCCATCTCAGGACGAATCGTATAGGCCCCGCGCTCGTAATCCAGAATTCCGATGATAGGAGCGGAAACCCGATCGCCTACCGAGAAGCTGGGCCACTCCGAATCAGCAGCCACTCGCAGCACACCACGCGTCGGATCGTAGTCCTCTCTCACAATGCCCCCCGCGGGGGAGCGCAATCGCCCCTGAAGAATCGAGTCGAGGGCCACGAAGAAGTTCCCGTAGGCGTCCGTCGGCCCGGTGACGACCGCCGTGCCCAACCGAACCCGCATGTGCTCCAGGCTCTCCCAGAAATCGAGCACGTCGCGCTTGGGCTGGAACACTGAGTTCGGGTGCTCCACGTCACGGTAGCTGATGTCCGCATAGAGGACCGCCTCGGGCACGGCACGTCCTCCGCTCCCTAGCGAGACCGGCGGCGGAAGCTTGGCAGCGTCACGTGGGCCGGGCCGAGTACGTCTCAGAAGCTTGAGCGAATCGCTTCCCGACGATATCAGAAGCCGCGTTCGTGAAAGGTTCCCGGTCCACGCGTCGGTGTAGAAAGGTGGGTCCGTGTAGTCCTCCCGCAAGGTGCCTCGCTTAACCAGAACAAGGTCGCCCGGAATCAGCTCCGCTTCCGAGCAGAGATAGAGCATGATTCCTTCGCTTGTCGCCCTGTTTCCGTCCGGAAAAGGAGACTGAATGTACACGTCCTGGTAGCTGCGAAACTCGGCGCTTCCGGGCGGGCCGCCCCGGCCATCCCGTACCGCGGTCACTACCCCCACCACGTTCTCCACCTCGGCGCCGTCCAAAGGGCTTCGGTGCGCGGCGCCCTGGATTGTACTGATCCCAGTCAACGGAAGCGGGTCAAGCTCGCCCCAATCGAGGGTCCGAAAGTCGATTCCGTCGATCCGGCGGTCGACCGATACCTCCGTCGTCATTCTCATCGGATATACGAGGTGCTCCGCGTACGCCGCCTCCACGTGCAACGACGCCGCGGAGCCCTGTATCGGCGTGAACCCCTGTTTACAATGCGGCCCAGAAGCGGAGGCGTAGGCAGCGGGCCACACAGGCACGTGAAGCGCGTACCGCCCCTCCCTGTCGGTCACGGTCCGAGCAAGCACGAGGCAAGGCGGACTCACCCCCCAACTCGGATCGAGGGGACTCGGCCAATTGCTCGGCCGTACATCCTGATCCAACACGGGTCTCTGCGCCGAGCGCGCGTCTTCCGCCACCCCGTTGTCCCCTGTCCGAGCCACCGCACGGACCGCCACACCCGGGACTGCATCGCCGTCCTCGTCGACGACGCGACCTCGAATCGCCCGGGTCTGCGCGTCCCGCGCCAGTCCCCTTTCGGAACGCGATCCACCCGCCGGCGTGCCCGCACCGAAAGGAACACCGTCGCACGCGCCATTTCCAAGCATTCCAGCCAAGAGCACTCCCACACTGAGCATCCACACCCGGCGACTGCGGCGCCCGCTCCGCCCCCGATACCTGCCGCTCCAACCCACATCCGCGCTACTTCGCATAAGCACCTCCTCATAATGTCCCGGCGCTCGGCTCCGCGGCCGGGCTTCTCCATCCCCTAGTACACCCTGATAGTGCCTAATCCTTGGATTTTGCTGCGCTTTTTCCTCGAAGACCTTGGGGCGTGAGGCACAGATTGTTGGTGGCCGCCCGTGACACTTTCCCAGACTCCTCCTGAGAATCTCGGCGTGTGCGTGCTTTGGCGCTACTTGGAAATCGCGTCAGGTCCCTGCTACGATGCTCAGTCGTCCGACCTCGGGCTGAGGGCTGGAGAAATCGTTCCACCCGGCTATCCGGCTATCCGATCCGATCCCCGGTTTCCGGCTCATCCGCGGGAGGGCTCTGAGCTTGAGGTGTGAGGCGACTCTTTGCCGGCAATGTCCGCGCGAGGGAGAGGATTGCCGACCGAGACCAGCAGAGGAGGAAAAGGCATGGCACGACGCGCACGCGGAAACGAAGCCGATCTGAGACGGACCCTAGAGCGAATCGACGGCCGAGGGTACAAAGCATATAAGGATATCGAAGGAGCGTGGGAGATTCCCGCTCGAGACGGGCCTCCGTTCACGCTCATCGTGGACCACGTCCAGGGCGATCCGTTCGCGGCCCCGAGCCGGCTCCGCGTCCGAGTCCCCCACCCGCACGCACAGCTGCCGGGAGAGCTGTACCAGAACCGGGTACGTGAGATCGCCTTTCGCGACTATCTGACCCGCGTTTTCGGACGAGCGGCGCGGCAGGAAAGCTCCCGCACAGGCAGCGGGAAGGGCGGCGCAATTGCCATCGCGCCGTGTGGTCAGGAGATTCTCGAGCGCACCAGCGTTCTCATCGATCGTGAGTGTTTCGAAGCGCGCTTCACCGTCGGCTTGCCGGCCGCCGGCCGCAAAGTCCTCGGCCGCGCCGCTGCCGGGATCCTCTGCGACAGCGTTCCGAAAATCGTCGCTCGCTCCTTGTCCGGGGCAACGCTCGATCGAAGAGCCGCCACCGAGCATGTCGAAGTCGCCGAGGACGCAGAAGCGATTCGATCGGCACTGAAGGCAAGCGATCTCGTGGCTTTTGTGGCTGATGAGTCGGTCCTTCCGCGCCGGAGCGGAGTGGACGACCGGCCGCTGCCGGAGAGAGTCGTCCCCTTCACGTCTCCAGGATCGCTCCGAGTCACGCTCCCGTGTCCGAACCTCGGCACAGTCACCGGAATGGGCGTACGCAAGGGAATCACCCTCATTGTCGGCGGCGGATATCACGGCAAATCCACGCTCTTGTCCGCCCTCGAGCGAGGCGTTTACAACCACGTGCCGGGCGACGGTCGGGAGTACGTAGTCGCAGACGAATCAGCAGTGAAGATCCGCGCGGAGGACGGGCGTAGCGTGATCGGCGTGGATATCTCGCCGTTCATCACCGACCTGCCGGGCGGCACGGACACCAAGCGCTTTTCCAGCCCAAACGCGAGCGGCAGCACCTCACAGGCAGCCAATATCGTCGAAGCGGTGGAGGCCGGAGCACGCACCCTGCTCGTAGACGAGGACACCGCCGCCACCAACTTCATGATCCGCGACCACCGCATGCAGGAGCTGATCGCAAAAGACCGGGAGCCGATCACGCCGTTCGTTGACAAGGTTCGTCGCCTCTACGACGATCTGGGTGTCTCGACTGTGCTCGTTATGGGAGGAAGCGGCGACTACTTCGACGTAGCCGACACGGTCGTGGCCATGGATCACTTTCGGCCGTACGACGTCACCGAACAGGCAAAGGGAATCGCGGAACGTTACGAGCGAGAACGTGCCGATGAGAGCGGCGGGACGTTCGGGGAAATCCGCAGCCGGTGCCCGCAACCGGAAGGTATCGACCCCAGCAAAGGGAAGAAGCCGGTCAAGACGCAGGCCCGCGATCTCGAAGAGCTCGCCTTTGGCACCGAAGAGATCGATCTGCGCTCGGTCTCTCAGATCGTGGATACCGCGCAAGTCCGTGCAGTCGCCAGCGCGCTGGTCCATGCCAAGGAGCGACACATTGATGGCCGGTTGACTATGAGCGAGCTCCTCGACCGGATCGAGCACGAGCTGGACAAGGGCGGCCTCGACGCGGTCGCGCGGGGTGCCCCCGGCGACATTGCCAGGTTTCGCCGGCATGAACTAGCCGCCGCGCTCAACCGGCTGCGAACGTTGCGGGTCTCGTAATCTGTTCCGCGGACAGCACCGCTTCCGTTCCGGGCTATTGCAGGCCGGAACCGCGACCGCAGCCTCGCGCCGACGGGACAAGCCGGCGAAGCTGCGCGGCGCCGAAAGCACTCACGAAGCATCCGGGTTCATCCACTCGATGAGGGCTGCAGCGCCCCGGCTCTCGCGGTCCTCCTCGATGTACTCGTGCGTAACGCCGATCACGCGGAAGTCGTGACGGAGTTGGAAGGAAAGGGTCGGGTCGTTTAGCTCCCCGGCTATTACGCGGTCGACATACTCGCGCGGGCTCATTCGGGCGGCGTACGCTTCGTAACCGGGCAGCCTCGCTCCGGCACGAATTCGCCGCAGCCCCAACCCCCGGCACAACTCGAATCGGGCGGCATAGAGCGCCGAGCCCACCCCCATGCCTCGGTAGTCGACGTCTGTGAACACCTCCGCGCCATACAGCGTCCGGCCAAAGGGATCGTGGTTGGTGAACATCTCGCCGTCGGTAAGACGGCAATACGGATCGGACATGTTGTAGTCTTCCCAACTCACGATGAGGCTCATTGCCGTACCGACGACGCGTTCCGCGACTCCGTCGACAGCTACGAGCTGCCCTTCCGCGAAGATCCGGTGATGGGACCACAACTCCACCGCCGTCCAGGGCCGATGGGAAGGGTATACACGCTTGCTGATTGCTTCGATCTGAGGGAAGTCTGCCGGCTGCGTTCGCCGCACGAAGATCCGGTGTCTCATGCTCTCCCGGTCCGCTACTCCGTGGCGGGCAGCCGTGGGTCCCGGCCGTGTCATACTCTTGATTCTCTCAAGTCCCGCAAACGGCCCCGAAATACTCCCGCAACGGGGTGATTATATCGATTAACGACGGAACCCTCGCCAGGACCTGCGCCGTTACCTCCGGTGGGGGCTCTGCAAGGTCAGGAACAACCACCACCTGACAGCCGGCGGAAAGGCCCGCCTGTACGCCGCTCTCCGAGTCTTCGAAGACGAGGAGCTCCTTCGGCGACACCCCAAGCAGTGAAGCCGCTCGCAAGTAGAGATCGGGGGCCGGTTTCCTTCGTTCCACCTCGTCTCCGCCGATCACCACTCGAAACGCTTCGCGGAGCCCTGCGGCCTCCACGTAGGCTTTTGCTCTGGCGCTCGGCGATTGAGTCGCCACCCCAGTCGGTATACCCACACTCGACAGGAGGGCCAGCAGCTCGCGAACTCCGCTCTTCACCGGTGGGCCATCGCCCTCTGCAGCTTCATTGAGGATGCCCTCTTGTTGCTTGCGAATCTCGCCAATCGGACTGTCGTCGCCCCACAGACTCCGCAGGATCCGCCTCTCCTCGTGCTCCGGTATGCAGACCAGTCGGAGGTAGTCAGCCCAGCTGAGCGAGTATCCCCATTCGGCTGCCACCTGCTTGAGCGCATTGAACGCAAGGCGCTCAGTGTCAAAAAGAAGGCCGTCCATGTCAAACACTGCACCGCCGATCCGGCCCTTAAACGGAATATTCATAGCAGCAGCAATAATAGAGAAGCTCGTCGAGAGTTTCCACCCCATACTGGGCGAACGCCAAGGGGGTGTATTCGCCGCCGCGCTTCCGGTCTGCAGTGTCCAACTGCGTTTGCCCTGCGACCCCATACCGTGCAGACTCTACGCAGCTCTCGCTCATCCGCGCCTCCTGTCCCCTTGACCGCGGTGACAGAACGGCACCTCGCATACTCTCTTTGACGAACCAAGACGAATGTCGAAGAGGCGGGAAGCAAAGAAAAAAGGCGAAAGGGCGATTCAAACGGGCAGAACCGAGCTAGAACTGGAGCTGTATGTTCACGAGCGCGCGCCCTACTCTGTCGGTTCGACTGGCGAAGCTCTCACACGCAATGCCATACTCCTTACAAGCATCCTGGACGAAGGCGAGATAGTACATACCCAGCGCTCCCCCTGACTGCGACTTGCTGTAGAAGTCGTCCAGAGTCTCAGACATTTCCCGCGTAGCTCGGTCAAACAGCTGGGAACGAACTCGCTCGAAATTCATTGTGCTGTTGGAGATAACCGCGGAGAGCCGCCCGTGGTCGTGTGCGAAGTCACCCGGTTTCCGCACCTTCCAGATCAGTTTCACCGGGTCCGGCGCAACACCTTCCGGGGTAAGCTCATGCGCCTCAATGTGGAGCTGCTGCACGAGCTCCATGATCATCAAAGCCACGTACTCGGCGACTACGGTCTTCTCCACGTATCGGGCAATCGTCCTACCGGCGGTCTCCAGCCACGTGTCCGCCGCGGAATTGTCGCGATAGCGTGCCGCCAGCACCCAACACGTCCCATCGATAGTCGCAAGGAACCGTTTAGCTGTGGTGAGCCGCATCTCCCGTTCCTCGCCCGAAAGCTGGTCTGAGCCTGATACTCGAGCATATGCGGGAGCGATCACCCGTCGTTGCATCTCTTTGACGATTTCGCGCTGTGGCTCCAAGAGCCGAGCGGAGCACTCAGACGACAGAGGTTTGCGGGTGTCGATAGAGAAACGCGGATTCTGGCGATTCCACAGATGCGCAAGCTCAGATTCGAGGATATTCTCGTAGAGGTCCGTGTGAACTTGCGCATAGAGCATCGCGTAGACAAGGAGCTTAGTGAGATCGAGCACCCCATTGCGAACCCGTCGAGGATCGGCCACCGAGATCTCCACGGACCGCACATACCCCTGCACTATCATCTTCTGAACCGTTGGAGGCGAGAAGCTCCGCAACTCTACACCGTAGCTCTCGTCTTCATCGGAAAGCGTGAGGTGGGTGAGAGGATACCCTTTCTGCTGGAAGTAGCGCACGCCGTGATCGGAGAAGACCAGTCGAACCGGCACCCCACTAATGCGTCGCTGTGGACTGTATTTCTCGGTCGTTGCCTGCAAGCTCTCTTCTCCTGACTCCTCGTCTCCGGTCACGTCCATCTATCCAGATTCTCCGCGCTACGCCACTCCAGTTACAGGATACCATGTCTTACTACGCCACGAAAGGTGGCTCTCGCGTTTCCTGCACTCGGGGCTCATACCATCTCCGGGGTGGTGCGCAAACTCCTGGTATCGTGTCAGAATCGGGTGGATTGAACGGCGGCGTTTTCAACGGAGCTACGCAGAAGCTCTTCCGTGTCGCCTCACGTAGTTCGCAGCCGTCAGTGCATATGAGGAGAGGTGTAATGGATCTTCAGGGCAAAGTTTGCATGGTAACCGGGGGGACTCACGGAATCGGACGCGCAGTTGTGGAGCGGTTTGCCCAGGCGAAGGGCGCTGCGATTATCCCGTGCGATATCGACGACGAACCGTTCGACGAACTCAGGCGGATCGGGAAACCCATCGATCCGCATCAGCTCGACGTCACGGACGTAGACAACGTGACCCGTACTATTCAGAAAATCCGCAGCTCATACGGCCGAATCGATGTCCTGGTCAACTGTGCGGGGACCACCCGAGATGCTTTCGTACACAAAATGAGCGATGATGCGTGGCACCACGTCATGCAGATCAACCTTACAGGCACGTTTCACGTGGTTCGTTCCGTGGCTCCGTTCATGATCGAGCGCGGCTCGGGATCTATCGTGAACGTGGCTGCTACAATCGGCCTTGACGGAAACATCGGTCAAACGAACTATGCGGCGGCAAACGCCGGGGTGGTCGGTATGACGAAAACACTTGCGAAGGAGTTGGCTCGCGGCACCGCCTCGGTCCGCGCCAACGCAGTCGCCCCGGGTTTCATCAAGACACGGATGGTAGACTCTATCCCGCCCAAAGTTGCCGACGGAATCATTGCTCGAACCCCCCTCGGGAAGATGGGCGAGCCCGCGGATGTTGCCGAAGCGGTACTCTTCCTCGCAAGCGACGCAGCCGGCTTCATCACCGGGCAGGTACTGAGAGTCGATGGCGGGTTCACCGGCTGAAGGCCGTCCAGGGAAAGGCAGTTGGACCGGTACGGTTCCACAGCGTCGGCGAAGAGCCGCTGAAGCACGTACTCACCTCTCACTACCCCACCACACCCCCCCTTCCCCCACAAGCCTCCAAGGCCGGGCACTCGCCGCCGCGCTTCTGGGCCCGTTTTCCAACGGCGTTTGCCCTGGAAGCCCCGCTCGCGTGGCTTTAGCTTCCGCAGCTTCCGTGATAGAGTACCGGGATGGTCTTCACGGTAACAAGTTGGAGCTTGGGAGTACCCAAGAACGACGGACCATAACCTCGTGTAGCCGCAGTACCGGCAAGCGCAGTGGAAACGCCGGCGACGGGACGTCCATACAGTGATTCGCGCGCCGCTGAGTGTCCAAACCCCTACAACCCCAAGGAGGAATTGACATGAGTTTTCCGATCGACCTGAGCCTCTTCACGCCGCTATCTTTCGACCTGGAACAAGAGACCCTCGACGAAAAGTCATTGAAAACACTTCGGGACAACGTAGAGTTGTACCGCGATACTATTGTGTTCTTCACCGCCATCGCGGGAGCCAAAGGGCTCTCCGGGCATACGGGAGGACCGTACAACATCGTGCCGGAGGTTCTCATTGCCGAGTCTTTCATGCGCGGTTCCCCAGCGATTCACCCGGTCTGTTTCGACGAAGCAGGCCATCGAGTGGCCATCCAGTACGCGCTGGCCGCCATTAACGGAGAGATGCCGGTCGAGAAGCTCTTCCACTATCGGGAGGCGGATTACGGCCTCTACGGCCATCCGGAATTGGACCGAAGCCTCGGCATCAAGTTCAGCTCCGGACGTCTCGGCCACATGTGGCCGTTCGTAAACGGAGTTGCCCGCGCCAACCCACAACAGGCGGTGTTCGTCTTCGGTAGCGACGGCTCACAGCAGGAAGGCAACGATGCGGAAGCTGCCCGCCACGCGGTAGCACACAGCCTCAACGTCAAGGTCATTGTCGACGACAACGACGTCACCATCGCCGGACATCCTAGCAAGTATCTTCCCGGCTTCGACGTCGAGCGGACGCTCACCGGCCATGGTGTGACCGCCTTGACGGGCGACGGCGAGGATCTACCCGGCGTGTACCGTCGAGTTCGAGAGGCCTTGCGAACCGATGGCCCTGTCGCTGTCGTAAACCGCCGTCCCATGGCGCCAGGAGTGCCCCAGATCGAAGGGAAAAATGCAGGGCATGACGTGGTCCCGGTCGACGCAGCCATAGAGTATTTGGAACAGCGAGGACAGAAGCAAGCCGTCGACTACCTCAAGTCCGTCTCCAAGCTGAGCTCCGGAGGGTCTTACCGCGGATCGTCGACCAACTTTGGAAGCAATCGAAAACAGTTCGGCGCCACGCTCGGAGAACGTATCAAGGAAATTCCAGAATCGGAACGGACCAATCGGATTCTTGTAATCGATAGCGACCTAGAGGGCTCGACCGGCCTCAACGCCGTCGGCAAAGAGGTGCCGGAGGTATATGTAAAAGGCGGAGTGATGGAGCGGGGCAACTTCTCGGTCGCTGCCGGTTTCGGGTTCGAGGGCAATCGACAAGGTGTATTCTCCACGTTCAGCGCTTTCCTCGAGATGGTGGTATCCGAGATATCCATGGCCCGGCTCAACGAGAGCAACGTACTCTGCCACTTCTCACATGCCGGCGTGGACGACCTTGCAGACAACACCTGCCATTACGGCATCAATATCTTCTACGGTGACAGCAGTCCCGCGGAGATCAGCGAACGGACACGACTGTACTTCCCGGCGGACGTGCACCAAATGACGGCCGTCGTTCGGCGGGTATTCGAGGATCCGGGTATCCGCTTCGTCTTTTCCACGCGTTCCAAGACCCCGGAGATACTGGACGAGAATGGCGCCCCACTTTACGCGGCTGAGAACGGCTACGTATTCGAGCCCGACCGGGACGAGGTCGTACGAGAGGGCAGTGACGGGTACGTGGTGAGCTACGGAGACATTCTCTATCGGGCGCTGGACGCGGTCCACGCCTTGAAGGAGAGCGGTATCGACGTCGGGCTCGTCAACAAGCCCACGCTCAACGTCATCGATGAAGAAAGCCTTCGCAAGCTGGGTGAGTCCCCTGCGGTCTTGGTTGCGGAGAATCAGAACCGACAGAACGGCCTCGGTGTCCGTCTAGGGGCCGCCTTGGCTGAGCGCGGTTTTGCACCGGCATACTCGCACGTGGGGATAACCCGCCAAGGGCGGGGAGGTCTCGGCGAGCACGTCTTCAACCAAGGGCTCGATTCGGATTCCATCGCGGAGGCCTTTCGTAAGCTGCGACAGGCCGGGCGGTAACTCACACGCCCGGCCACGCCTTACACTCATACGCCGGCCACGCCTCGCAGTCACAGGCCTGGCCATACCTCGCACTCACAGGCCTGGCCATACCTCGCACTCACAGGCCTGGCCACACCTTACGTGGGTCGCTTGAGCGCCAAACCGTCGGTTAGCGGTTCGCCAGGCCCGGGATCCCGAGGGAGAGCTGTACACCGTTTCGTACGATTCTGAGCGTTACCTCGCGGCCGTTTGCCTCGGCAAGCTCGCGGTAGAACTCTCTGGCTGTCTCTACACTCCGACCGTTCACAGCATGGATGACGTCTCCGGCCCGAAGCCCGACCATCGCAGCGGGTGTGCCCCGTTCGACGTTCATGAGCAATACGCCCCCGGGTCCCTCCGCAATGCCGCGCTGAGCGCGCAGCTCGTCGGTCAGCGGCGCGACGGCAAACCCCGGCCAGAGCTGAGAACGGTCGGTTACCACCTCCTCGGAAGCACGACGGTCAATCGTCACTGCAAACGTGCGGCGCCGGCCGTCGCGTACAACAACAAACTCCGCCTCACGGCCAGGGAGCAGCTGACCAACCTTGCGGGTAAGCTCAAAGGAGTCCCTCACTGGCTCCCCCTCGACGCTTTTGACTACATCACCGGGACGTATGCCGTCACGCGCCGCAGGGGACTCCCGGTAGACATTCAGAACCAAAGCACCTTCCGAGACTCCGAGATCCTCCATTCCCGCCGGGAAAGCGTCGGAATGGACGTCCACGATACTCACGCCGAGCCAGCCGTACGTTATCTCTCCCTCTTCGATCAGATCGTCAATTGCTCGCCTGGCGAGGTTGATCGGGACCGCAAATCCGATTCCAACGCTTCCTCCGTCTCTCGAAGCAATCCACGTATTGATACCGATGATCTCGCCTTCCAGATTCGCGAGGGCGCCGCCGGAGTTGCCCGGATTGATCGCGGCGTCCGTTTGGATGAAATCGGCAAAGCCCGCGATGACACCGCCGGGACTACTTCTACGGCCCAACGCGCTCACTATCCCGGCGGTCACGGTCGACTCGAATCCGAATGGATTCCCCACAGCAATTACCCAATCGCCCACGTGAAGTCGATCCGAATCGCCCAAACGGGCAATCGGAACGTCCTCGCCCGTTCTGAAGCTAAGCAGCGCGAGATCGGTTCGCGTGTCCCCCCCGACAATGTCGGCAGGAAACTCGCGTCCATCGTATAAGCCTACCGTTATTTCCGTCGCTCCCTCGACCACATGGTTATTAGTCAGCACATATACGGCATCGTTGTCTTGCCGAACGATCACACCCGACCCGAGGCCGGGACGCCGGTACTCCCGCGTTCGGTCCTGCTCCTCCTCACGAGGGCCAAAGAAGAACTCGAACGGCGACGGAAACTGCGGCGAGGGGTCACGCCACCGAACGACCTCCACAGTGGACACCTCCACAACCACCGGCAACACCGCCGCTGCTACATTGCGGAACGTAGCGGGGGCCGTGGCCTGTTGTCGGTCAACCGGCGTGGCAAGCCGGCGATCGCCGTCGGCCAAGCCGTTGCCAGGAGACTCACCGCGTGGCGCCGGAGGTTCAGAACTCTCCTGCTCCGGACTCCCTGCCACAGTCTGCTCCATCGCAAGATCCATCGGCTCGCTCCGCGGGCCGGTACGGTGGCCATACACGGACGAGGCGTGCGCACTGTCGGAACTCTGGGCATTCCACTGCGCCACATCCGTTGCCACAGGAATCGAGGGATCGGTTTCCGCGATCTCCGCGGCATGCCCCGTTTCCCCGGCTAACCGCGCGATCGAGAACCCGATGCCCCCTCCGATAACCAGAGCCGCCAGAACAACCGCGAAGAAACGCCGGACACGCCCCCGGATGCTGGACGTCCACGGGCGCTTCCGGGAAGCTCCTTGCACAAGCGCCGTGTTCCCACTCGTCTCGTCACGTTTCATCACGTAGTACCTCCTTGATCACCAATAGCTCGCTTCTTCGACAACAGCCTTGCAACACGTTCCGCTGCTCCCTGGGTGACTGCCGTAACAGCCGACCCCCTCATGTGGCCCGCCGGCTGCCGGCGGCAGGCGGTTCCGATTACTCCTCTTTCCTCCTGAGTGCGGGAGTGCAGCACTCCGGGACCGCCTGCCACTCGCAACGGTAACTCCGGCATACTACTCCGGCGGCCACTCGCAACGGCACTCAAAGCACCCGCTCCGGCCTCCTACTCCCGGCGGCCACTCCGCCGTGCCGTTCGAGCCTGCTGCTCAGGACTGCTACTCTGCCCCACTGACAGGCCGGTTTTCCGGATCGCCCCAGTTTGGTCTCTCGCCGGATTCACGCACAGGTGCTGCATTTAATCTACAACAACTCGATATCAACAGTTGTTTCACAAAGATAGTATTGTCTGAGTTCAAGATCACTCAGTTTGGGATAAAATATACCAACGGTTATGCCGGAACGTCAGCCTTTGCTCGACCGCACGCACCAAGCGGTGTGGTGGCCCCGCCAACTCCCCCGGACATGAGGTTCCCCGCTCGCATGTGGGCCGCCCCTTGCACTGCGCAGCGCGCACGTCGAGCTTGCATGCCGTCGCGCCTTCTCCGAGATGCCCCCTTCGTGCGCACGGAGCGCCTCTCGGCCTTGTGCACCCCTCGCTCGTCCGATACGATCGTTTTTGGAAATAGACATCGGCTGCGCGGCTCCGTTCTCTGGACGTCGCGATGTGCCGGGCGCCACAGAGGCTGCGAACAATACGAGCAAGAGAGGAAGGATCGGTATGGAACGAACGGTCCGGCCGTACCCGGTAAACGGAACAGTAAGCGCTCCAGCGTCCAAATCGCACACAATCCGAGCACTCCTCATCGCCACCCTTGCAGCCGGCGAAAGCGTGGTTCGCGCGCCGCTTCGAAGCCGCGACAGCGATTCCTGCATTGCGACCTGCCGCAGGCTCGGTGCCGAGATCGCTGAAGAAACGAGCGGTGAGGAGACAGCACTCCGCGTCATCGGAACTGCCGGCAAGCCGGCCGTTCCGGACGATGTGATCGATGTTGGCAACAGCGGGACGACGCTGTATCTCGCAATGGGCGCTGCCGCGCTCGCCCCAGGGAGCTCAGTCTTCACCGGAGACGCGCAGATCCGCGGGCGCACGGCCGCCCCGCTCCTTGCTGCGCTCACGGAGCTCGGCGCACGCGCATTCTCCACCCGCGACAACGGCTGTGCTCCCTTCGTTTTGACCGGCCCGTTACAGGGAGGAAGGACTTCAATCGAGTGTCCCACCAGCCAGTACCTTTCAAGCCTCCTTCTGTCGTTGCCGCTTGCGCCGAACTCCTCGGAGCTCACTGTTCCGTTGTTGTACGAGCGCCCCTACGTAGAAATGACGCTCATGTGGCTCGCCCGTCAGGGCGTCACGCCCGAATATGAGCCGGATTTCTCCCGAGTCCGGCTTTCCGGGAAACACCGGTACCTGCCGTTTGACCGGCGGGTTCCCGGAGACTACTCCTCCGCTACCTTCCCACTATGCGCCGCGGCGATTTGCGGCACAACCGTTACGGTCGAGAACCTCGACCCCGACGACCCGCAAGGTGACAAGAGGGTAATCGACATCCTACACGAGTTAGGATGCGACGTACGGCGCTCGGAAGCGTCGGCAACCCTTACAGGGCCGGCGAGCGGCCGGCTCCAGGGCGGAGAGATCGATCTGAACGCGAATCCCGACGCTCTGCCGGCGCTCTGCGCAGTAGGGTGTTATGCGCAAGCTCCGCTCGTGCTGCGAAACGTTCCCCAAGCTCGAGCCAAGGAGACCGATCGCGTGGCGGTTATGGCCCAGGAGCTGTCCCGGCTCGGTGTCCACGCAGAACCGCGCGAAGACGGAATCGTCGTCCATCCTGCCCAACCGGCCGGAGGGCGTGTCCGGAGCCACGGTGACCATCGCATTGCGATGGGACTTGCCGTCGCTGCTTTGGGAGCGGCCGCTCCGGTAACCATCGAGGAAGCCGACGCGTGCGCCGTAACCTACCCCGGCTTTTTCGACGACCTTGAACGCCTCCAGGAGCCGCTCAAGCGCTGAACGCCGCGACGGACGCCGCCATGAACAAAGGCAAGGTGAGAATAGCCGCCACGTACGTGACGATTATTGCACTCCCAGCGAAGTGGACTTGTTCCTCACTGCCGTACGCGCGCGCCACAATCATGATGTTCGTAGCAGGGGGCGCCGCCGCCTGGATGACCAGCGCCGGCGGAAGCGCATAGGCCAACTCGCCCGGCAGACCCGCGATCGGAGCGAGCCACAACGCCGCGAGCACAACCGCCGGGTAGATTAACATCTTCCAGAACACCAGCCGGCCAAACTCGGAGCGGTATTTGAGGTCCTCGCGCGGGATACTCGCGAGTATTCCCCCTAACACAACGAGCACCAGATCCAGCGCAACAGGAACTGCACTATCGAGCACCTGCACGGTCCCGTCGGGCACAAAACGGTACAGGTCAGTCGCTGCGATGACCAGGCCAAGGGCAAGCCCGACCATCGGCATGTTGGGGCGGAAGATGAAGCTACGGCTTCCTTGCCGGAAGTACCCTACCGCCACCGTCCAGAACACCGCGTTGAAGGCAAGCGTATAGATGAAGACGTAGACAAGGATCGGGCCGGATGCCAACGCCCTCATGATCGGTATCGGGATGTAGCCCGCGTTGTGAAGCGCAAAGAGAGCCACCATCTCCCGCGGCTGGTCGGAAGCAAGCCCCTTCGTGTAGATGGTGAGGCATTTGCCGATGAGCCCCTGGAGCCCCACCATGACGACACATGCGAAGAAACTCCCGAGCATCCAGCCCCACCCGGCATCGGCAGCTGCTTCCCAGTTTCGCGATAGGTCATGGATGAAGTAGAGCGGAAAGAGAACGTTGATCGTGACGGCGATGAACGGGGGGAGAACTCTACGGCGCAGCGGTTCCGCCCGGAACAGAAAGAAGCCGAGAGCGGTGAAGAATACGAGACGACCGACAGCGGGAAGGATGGGGCCGAGCATGCTGCAACCGTAGTCAGCTTCTCCGCATTCTGTCAAAAGGCACGTCACCACGTCCTAATCCGTAAGCAGGGCAAACGGAGTTGAACCAGTACGGTTCCACGGCGGCGGCGGAAAGCCACTGAGGCAAGTGCTTCCCACCCACACCACCCTCGCGGCTCGCCGTAAGCGTCCAAGGCCGGCCACACCCCGCCGCCGCGCTTCTGGGCGCGTTGTCCAACTGCGTTTGCCCTAGATCCGTAAGGATAACGCCTTGCCTGTATCGCCGAGCCGCTCTATCATGGAAGCATGCGCGTAGGTGCTGCCGCGGTGGAGCGGCTTCTAGCGGACAACGGATTCACCGCCCGAGCAGTGAAGATGATCCCTACCGGTCATTTCAACGAGAGCTATCTCGTCAAGACGGAGGAGGAGCGGGAGGTGGTGGTTCGCATCGCGCCGCCCGATGATGCAGGTTTCGTGTTCTACGAGCGCGGGATGATGGCTCAGGAGCCGGAGATCCACGCGCTCGTCCGCTCCCATACATCGCTCCCGGTACCCGAAGTACTCGCATACGACGATTCGCGGCAACGTATCGATCGAGCATTCATGGTCTTGGAGCGTATGCCCGGCAAGCCCCTCATGCAGCGGCGTCTGCCGCCTGAACGGTCGGAGGCGGTGATGTATGCCCTCGGAACCTATCTGCGTGAGCTGCACGAAAACTGCGTGGGTGAGGCGTACGGATATGTCGGCCGCCATCGACCAATGAGCCCCGCGGAGGACTGGACGTCCGCATTCTGCGAAATGTGGGATCGTCTTGTGACGGACCTCGAAGAGTGCGGAGTGTACCGTCCGGAGGATGCCCAGTTGGCTCGCCGCACACTAACGCGCAACCTCCCCGCTTTCGTACGCCGGGAGCCCGCTCGTTTACTTCATATGGACATCTGGGGCCAGAATGTCCTGGTAAACCCGGAAGGAGAAATTACGGGAATCCTGGACTGGGATCGGGCGCTATGGGGTGACCCGGAGATCGAGTTCGCGGTTCTGGAATACTGCGGCTTGGACGTACAAGCATTCTGGGATGGGTACGGTCTCGCCCCTCCAGCAAACGAAAACGCCCAAATCAGGCGCTCGCTCTATCATCTGTATGAGATACAGAAGTATCCGGTAATCTGGTTGAAACGGCAAGGCGGAGGTGACCACTTGTGGGCATACCGGGAGTACGCGTTGCGAACGCTCTCGGATCTCGCGTAACTCACATAGTCCGGGAGGGGCTCAGGTTGCTGATTCTCGGGGAAGACACAACGCGGCCACTGAGGCAGCTTCGTTTCCCGGAGCTCCCCGGGCTGAGCACCTCTTCTTCCGCCATGCTACTTCAACCGCGCCCGCAAAAAACGCGGCAGGGCCCGTACGCCGGGCGCCCGGAGGCCACCCCGTAGGCTGAAGGCTGCCTTGGACACATGGAGGTTCGAGTGTTTCTGTCCGGAAAAGCTCTCAGATTGCTGATTGCGGCGGCATTTGCATGCCCTGCGGCGCCTTCCCTGTCGGCCTTCGAGGCCGGAGGCGGGCTCAATGTCTTTGTGCCGGAATCGCTCTATCGCCACGGCGAGGGAAGCATCAGCGTCGAAACTAGGGTGGAGTCCGGCTTCGGCCTGACGGAAAACGTCAGCATGCCCTTTGGCATCGCATACAACCAAGTCTATGGGCTGACCGCGCGCAACATCTCGGTCCCGGGAAACGATGAAGACGAAATAGGGGAGCTGGGTTCCGGGACCCGGCCCTGGTTCTACGCCGATAGCCTACTGCCGTTCGTGCAGGTCAAGTTTCGTCTTCCGGCCGGTCGATTCTACATAGACGCAGCGGGCGGTTTTGCCGCGAACTGGAACCTCACCATGCGTCCCCTGCACAAGCACATTGAAAAAGACCTGGCACGCGCACACGCACACAATGAACACGAAGAAGCCACGAAACACCTCGTCTTCACAGAGGGGCCGGAAATCAGCCACCTGCCCGGATTTGGGCTCACCGCATCCGTAGCAACGGGCTATCGATTTGGTTTCGGGACCTTGGAGCTCTCCGGAGCATTCCGTCACGTCACCGGGCGCGGAGACATTTCCGGAGAATACCGCCTGCTCGACCAAGCCGGAGACTCCATCGAGGACGACGTCCGAGAGCTCACGGAGGCCTCTTTTCGATGGGTCCTGCAAGGGTTTACGGTCGGTCTCGGGTTCAGGGTTTCTCTCTGAGACCCTGCGCCCAGACCCCGGCCCTCCTTGGACCGGGGCGTGGACGTGCAACATGGAGCGTCCGAGCGCCCGAAAGCCGGCTCGCGCCGGTCAGCTTCCGCCGGACACGAGCCGGTTGATGCGCCGCACGAAATCCGCCCGATCCTTGATCTCGGCACCTTCCATCAGTAGTGCTTGATCGAGCAGCACTATGCTCATGTCTTCGACCAGCTCATCCGGAGCATCGTGCAAGCGGTTGATCATCTCGTGCTTCGGGTTGATCTCGAGGATCGGCTTGACCTCGGGAGCATTCTGCTGGCCCATGGCCTTGAGCAGTGCCTGCATCTTCATAGTCGGATCGCTCTCGTCGACCACGATGCAACTCGGCGAGTCCGACAGGCGCACCGAGCTCCGCACGTCTTTCACCCGGTCTCCCAGCGCCTTCTTAATACGGTCCACAACGGGGCCTACTTCTTTGTCACGCTCCTCGTCGGCCTCCTCCTTGAGGTCTTCGCCCGCGTCGCTCCGGTTCACCGCTTTGAGCTCGATCTCCTTGTACGAGCCGATCATCGGCACGGCGATCTCGTCGATATCGTCGTCCATGATAAGCACTTCGATGTCCTTGTTCCTATAAGCCTCCAGGAGCGGCGAACTGCGAAGACCGGCTTCCGAGTCGCCGGTGATGTGGTAAATGGCCTTCTGATCGGGGAGCATTCGCTCCTTGTACTCTGCAAGGCTCGTGTAACCGTCCACCTTCGTGCTCTTGAATCGTACCAACTCCAGCAGCTGATCGCGATTTGCGAAGTCCGAATAGAGTCCTTCTTTCAGCGGCCGGTTGTACTGCTCGATGAATTGCTGGAACTTATCCGGATCCTCTTGAGCTATCCGCTGGAACTCGGAAAGGAGCTTTTTGACTGACTGTGAGCGGATCGTCGCCATGATGCGGTTCTGCTGCAGAATCTCCCGACTCACGTTGAGCGGAAGATCCTCGCTGTCGATCACGCCACGGACAAAGCGCAGATAGGTCGGCAGCAGCTCCTTCTCGTCATCGGTTATGAACACGCGCTGGACGTAAAGCTTCACCCCGGGCCGATAATCGGCGTAGTACATATCTGCCGGAGCCGTCCGCGGCACGTAGAAGAGCGTCGTGTACTCCAGCGTCCCCTCCGCCTGGGTATGCACATGGAAAAGCGGATCCTCCGTGTCATGCGCGAGCGTCTTGTAAAACTCGGCGTAATCCTCCTCGCTCAACTCCGACTTGCGTTGTCGCCAGAGTGCACTCGCCGCGTTGATCTGTTCTACTGCCGGCTCGGCGCTCTTCTCTTTTCCCTGGTCGTCGTACTCTTTCTTCGTGTAGTGCAGATAGATCGGGAAGGCAATATGGTTCGAGTACTTTTTCACAATCTCCTGGATCTGCCACCGCGATGCGAACTCTTTGCCTTCGTCCGAGAGGTAGAGTACCACTTTGGTGCCGTGGTGATCCCGCTCGGCCTCGTCGATCTCATACTCGCCCTTCCCCTCGCTGCTCCACTTCCAGGCCTTCTTGCCGCCGGCCTTGCTCGTGGTCACCTCGATTCGGTCGGAAACCATGAATGCGCTGTAGAACCCGAGTCCGAACTGCCCAATGAGGTTGGAATCCTTCTTCGCGTCACCGGTCAGCTGGTTTATGAAGCTCTTGGTTCCCGAACGAGCGATCGTTCCGAGATTCTCTCCGAGCTCCTCTTTGGACATTCCGATTCCGGTGTCCTCAACTGAAAGCCAAGACTGGTTCTCTTCATCGAACGCGAGATCGATTCGCGGCTCGTATTGAAGACTCTTGTACCGATCGTCCGTCATTGTGAGATACTTCAGCTTGTCGAGTGCGTCACTCGCGTTCGAGATCAGCTCCCTCAAGAAAATCTCTTTGTGCGAGTAAAGGCTGTGCACGATAATGTCGAGCAGCTGCGTTACCTCGGTCTGAAACTGATGTTTTGCCATATGGCCGTTCTCCCTTTTTGGCTGCGGTTTTGCACATACTCTTCGACGCGTCGCTGAGAATTGCCTTCTGCCGGCCGGTTCCTGGAGCCGACCCCGTCGTCAGGCAGCTCTTCCGTGCCGTCTCCGGTCTGGAGATACCTTACGAGATCCGTCGAAGGAGGCTGTGCTTGTCTCGATTCATCTTGCCGGAGCAGAACGCTCCGAGTTAACTTGGGTTCGCACCAGAATATAGCACTCGGGCGCGCTTCCGGCAACGGGATCACCCGGCAGGAAGATCAAGTGTTGCAGACGGCCGGACGCCGGCGACCGCTGGGGAGGGCGGGGGAGGGGCGGCAGATAAGCCGGGTTCTGACCGAGCAAAGGGGGCCAAAGGGCTTGCCTTTTCTGCGCTATATTGTTAATTTGGTATATAACAATACAGACGAAATGGTGGTAGATCGCTATGACTCAGAAGATGACAAAGGACGACTTTCTCCAGAAAGTATTCGATTTCCAGAACGAAAACGAGTGGAGCTTCAAGGGAGAGAAGCCGGCGATAATCGATTTCTACGCTGATTGGTGCGGCCCGTGTAAGATGGTATCTCCCATACTCGAGGAGATCGCTCAGGAATACCAGGACCAGGTGGATGTCTACAAGGTGGACACCGACCAAGAACAGGAACTCGCAGGGGCATTCGGCATCCAGAGCATCCCGTCGATCCTGTTCATCCCGACCGATGGGAAACCACAGATGGCACAGGGCGCGCTGCCGAAAGATCAGATCGTACAAGCAATGAAGGATGTGCTCAACGTAGCGTGACGTAGCCTCCCGACCTCCATCCAAACCCCCGCAATGCTTCGGGCGGCCTCTCGGCCGCCCTTTTTCTGACTATCTTCCTATTCCGGCGCCCTTCTTACCGGCCGCTCCTTGGAACGCAAAACGTATACCTTCCCCCGCTTTCCAAGATTGCAGCTTTCGCAGCCACGCGCTATAGTCCCATACGATCGAACTATGTACACCCTACCTTCGCGGCAAGTAAGCCATCACGATGCCGCAACCCACAAGAACGGAGCCCGCGTGCCCGGCGGGGCGGCGTCCGGAGTCCACAAGCCTCTGAGCGCATCATTCCTGACGTTGCTCCGGACCCACCCCAGATGCGCCCTCCGGAGAGGATCCGAATGCTGAACCGGAATGCCGCGTCGCGAGGAGAGCCCTAATGGTATTGCAGTGGGTCGGACTTGTTATCCTGCTCCTTCTCTCAGGCTACTTCTCGGGTACGGAAACCGCCTTCACATCGCTCAGCGGAGCCCAGATCCATGACCTGAAAGCTCGCTTCCGTAGGCGCGGCGCTCTGATCGAGCGTCTAACGGCACGTCCGGACCGTCTCCTCACCACTATTCTCATCGGCAACAACCTTGTGAACATTGGCGCAGCCAGCCTTGCCACGGTGCTGGCGACCGAGATCATCGGCCACTATGCCGCCGGGGTCACCACCGGGGTCCTCACCATCGTCGTGCTCATATTCGGGGAAGCCACCCCCAAACAGATCGCCATAACGAACAACGAGTTCGTGACGCTTCACACCGTCCGTGTCATCTACGCGCTGAGCATTCTGTTCGCTCCAGTGATTATTCTCGTGACTGCGGTCAGCAACTGCATCACACGCTTGACCGGGGGAGACAGCACCCGCGGCCCCACCCCGGAGGCGATCATCAACCTCGTGAAGCATGCGGCCAGTATCGGGGCGGTCGGCGCCACCGAATCGTGGATCGTGCGGAACATCTTCCGGTTTCGGAACGTCCCGGTTCAGGTAATCATGACGCACCGGACTCGAGTGTACAGCGTGGGGAAGACTTCCGTGCTGAACGAGGTTTTCGAGGATATCGCCCGGACCGGCTACTCGCGCATCCCTGTCTATGACGATGATCCGGAGCGAATCGTGGGGATCGTCTTGGCCAAGGACGTCATGCGGGAGGTAGCACTCGGGAAAGGCGGACACAAGATCGGCGATATCATGGCTCGTCCGATATACGTTCCCGAAAGCCGCCGCCTCAGAGAGATGCTCGCGCAGTTCCGCGGGGAGCAGTTCCACATGGCGATCGTGCTGGACGAATATGGCGGCCTCGCCGGCATCGTAACCCTGGAGGACGTTATCGAGGAGGTCTTGGGAGAGATATACGACGAGCTCGATCAACCGGAAGGTGAGAAGATCGAGTTGCTGGCCGACGGCTCGTACCAGGTGCAAGGGGACACCCCGCTCTACGTGTTCAACGATACGGTAGGCGCCGAGCTGCCGCACCAGCGTCACGCCCAGACAATAGGCGGATTCCTTACCCATTTCCTCGGGCGCATACCTCAGCCCCGCGAACGCATCGATACCGAGGCGGGAACGTTCGATGTGACCGAGATGGCACATCGACGGGTCCTGGCGGTTCAATTCCACCCCAAACCCTCGGCCGAGCAAGAGGCCCGCGAGGACAACGACTAGCACAACAAGTTTGAGTTTGGTGTAACCACGCCTCAGAATCGTTGTTGTGATGTACAGAAAGCGCGAGTAGCACTCTTATAGGTTCGGCTGAAGCGTCAAGCAAATGCAAGTCTGGCGGCGTGCAACGCCGCATTCCGGGGAACGGCGTTGCCGACTCCCCGGACGCGCCGGCCAGGAGCAAACCGAACCGACCGTGTGGTTGTACGTTGTACCTTCATTGCGTTGCCCCTCAGGTTTACCTCCTTTCCTGAGGGGTTTTTTTTTGACCGAACGTGCTTGCCGGACTACCACTACCCTCACTTTCGGCCTCCACAGCTCGAATCCCTTCGGACTCGCGCATCCACCACGTTGACCGCGATAAAGGCTCTTCGCTATGATGCGGCGCATGAGCAAGTATCCGTTCCAATCGATCGAGCCGAAGTGGCAACAGTACTGGGAGGAGAAAAAGACGTTCCGCGTTACGGAGGATCCGTCGGTCCCCCCGGAGAAGCGTGTGTATGTCCTCGATATGTTCCCGTATCCTTCCGCGGCAGGGCTACACGTAGGGCACCCGGAAGGCTACACAGCCACGGACATCTATAGCCGTTACCTGCGGATGAACGGATACCTCGTGCTCCACCCGATGGGCTTTGACAGTTTCGGGCTGCCGGCGGAGAACTACGCCCTACAGACCGGCACCCATCCACGAGATACCACGGAAGCGAACATCACGTACTTCCGCAAACAGATCAAGCGTCTCGGCTTCAGCTACGACTGGGACCGAGAGGTCAGCACCCACGAGCCCTCCTACTACAAATGGACCCAGTGGATCTTCCTGAAACTCTATGAGCTGGGCCTTGCATACATGGAAGAAGTCCCCGTTTGGTATTGCCCGGACATGGGCACGGTTCTGGCAAACGAAGAAGTAATCACCACGCCGGAAGGACCCCGGAGCGAGCGGGGAAACTACCCGGTAGAGCGCAAACCGCTGCGCCAGTGGATGTTGAGGATCACCGCCTACGCCGATCGGCTCCTAGAGGGCCTCGACCAACTGGACTGGCCGGAGAGCATCAAAGCGATGCAGCGAAACTGGATCGGCCGGAGCGAAGGCGCTGACGTCGTCTTCCCGGTGGCGGACAGTCAGGAGCAGATCGAGGTGTTCACCACTCGGCCGGACACCCTCTTCGGCGCCACGTACATGGTCATGGCGCCTGAGCACCCGCTTGTGGATACGGTCACTACGAGCGACCGCCGTTCAGACGTAGAGGCCTACCGGGAGAAGGCCCTGCAGAAGACGGATCTGGAACGTACGGATCTCGCCAAGGACAAGACCGGCGTGTTCACCGGTGGCTACGCCGTCAACCCAGTGAACGATGCCCGGATCCCGATCTGGATAGGCGACTATATCCTCATGAATTACGGCACCGGCGCCATCATGGCCGTCCCCGGCCATGACGAGCGCGACTGGGAGTTCGCCGAAAAGTTCGAGCTGCCTATCGTCCAAGTCGTTGCGGACCCTGAGCGTGAAGACCCGGATCGAGTTCCGTCCGGCAGCCTTGGGAAGACGCTATCCGACGGCGCATTTGCCGGAGATGGCGTCTCGGTCAACAGCGGTCACTTCAGCGGCAAGAGAACGGAGGACGTAAAGAAAGAGATCGTCGAGTGGCTCCAGGAGCGTGAACTCGGACGGCCGGCGGTCAACTACAAGCTGCGGGACTGGATCTTCTCACGCCAGCGCTACTGGGGAGAGCCGATTCCGGTAGTGCACTGCGGCGACGCCGTAGTCCCGCTCCCGGAGGATCAGCTCCCTCTGACGCTCCCGGAAGTGGAAACCTACAAACCCGCCGGCACGGGGGAATCGCCGTTGGCTACCGTCGATTCATGGGTCAATACCACGTGCCCCGACGGCAGCGGCAAGCCGGCTAAACGCGAGACAAACACGATGCCGCAATGGGCAGGCTCGTGCTGGTACTACCTCCGGTTCATCGACCCGCACAATGACCAAGAGCCGGCAGCCCGCGACAAGATCGATTACTGGATGCCCGTCGACCTCTATGTAGGAGGGGCCGAGCACGCCGTGCTCCACCTGCTCTACGCCAGGTTCTGGCACAAAGTGTTGTACGACATCGGCGTGGTCAACACCGACGAGCCGTTCCAACGCCTGGTCAATCAGGGGATGATCCTCGGCGAAGACGGGATGCGCATGTCCAAGTCTCGTGGCAACGTCATCAACCCGGACGACGTAATCCAAGAGTACGGAGCGGACACGTTGCGCCTCTACGAGATGTTCATGGGCCCGCTGGAGCAGGAGAAGCCCTGGTCCACTTCGGGGATCGCGGGAGTCCACCGCTTCCTGGACCGGGTATGGAGAGTCGGCCGGCGGAAGCTTGAGAATTCGCAGGCCCCGGACCAGATCCGCAGACTACTGCACAAAACCATCAAGAAGGTGACGGAAGACACCGGGACTCTCAACTTCAACACCGCAATCTCCCAGATGATGGTGTTCATCAACGAGCTCCACAAACAGGAAGAGCTCCACCGTGAGGTGTGGGAACCGTTCCTCCGTCTCTTGGGGCCGTACGCACCTCACATTGCCGAAGAGCTGTGGCAGCAGGCCGGAAACGCGCCGTCCATCGCCAACCAAAGCTGGCCGACCTACGTGCAGTCGCTCACCGAAGACGAGGAGGTTGCCATCGCCGTTCAGGTAAACGGCAAGGTCCGCGGCGAGTTCAACGCGCCTCGGGATGCCGACAAAGACCACCTGGCCGAGGAGGCGGCCCGGATCGACAACGTCAAGCGCCATCTGGACGGCAAGACCATCGCGCGTACGATCGTCGTGCCCAACAAGCTTGTGAACTTCGTGGTCAAGTAGGGACCGCTGCTGCCGGATGCCGAACGCGCTTGGACACTGACACCGGAAACGCGGCAACGTGTCCCCGTCCCTGGCGTTTGCCTGCGGCCCGTGGTGGCACGGAGAGAGATGAGTGAGCACTCGTTCCACCGCCTGTGTCGCCGTCGCGAACTCCTGCCGGTTCGACTGTGTCCGGCTTAAGGTTTCGCTGACGTCTGCCCTGGCCGCTTCCGGAGGTCGTCTTTCCGGCTCCAACACACCTCGCGTTGTCAATCCTCGTCACGTATGTGAGGGTCCGTCACTACACGCACGCCCCCGCAGGCAGCTGCGAAAACCGAAACGATCGCATCTCCCTCGTGGCTCAAAAACCGATGAACGCCAGGGGCTAGGCCCTCCAGAACGAGCCCCCCTTCGTCATCGGCTTTCATCGAGCTACGACGCAGCACGTCGTGAGGCAACCACTTCTCTCCGCCGATAACTACTCGCTCCGACACTTCCTGCCGCGGAGTCAGCTTCGCAGCGGACATTGTTCCGGTGACAAGTGCGCCCGCGGCGCCGTCAATGTCAATGCTCCACCCCTTCTCGCCGGCGCGAGCGGCTACCTCAACTAGCAGACGCTCAAGGTTAATGGTGCTCGGTATAGCCCCGAGGCGTACCGCCTGCGCGAAAATCGAGATCGCGGGCCCGTCCGCATACGAAAGGGCCACATGGTCTTTCGCGTCCGTCGTAGGAACCGCCGCCCCTGCCGGGACAGTCTCAAAAATGGGGGGACCATCCCCGGATCCATCCTTCACTCCGAATGCACCCTGAATTGCAACCGGGTACTCCGCCGGTAAGCTGACATATACGTAATCGCCGGGCGATGCGTCCTCCAGGTGATACACCGTTTCGCCGACGGTGAGGATCGCGATCCATTCCACCTCAGCCGTATTCCATTCCACGGGCAGATCCGGCAGCAGAATGCGCGCAGTGCCCGAGCTTCCCGAATTCAGCACGCTGCAACACATCAACGATAGACTAACCAACCCGGTTAACGCCCATACCCCGTCCATGCGTCGCACCCACGTCCGCGGTGCCCGCACGCGTCTTGCCGGCACCCGGCGGAGCTTGACCGGCCTGCAAACGGCGCTGTCCACCCCGCGTTCCGGCTCCGCGCCCCAAAGCGCTTCGCGATATCGGTTTCTAAGCTTCCTCATGATACCTCCCACCCTCTAGTACTGCTCCGCCTAGCCAATCCTTGAAAATTTCAGCTTCGACATATAGGCTCGAGCCGAGGAAAGAGGGAAAACCGTCGGCATACTCGGGGTGCATTGCTAAGCGCGTGGACTACACATGCGACGCCGCTCATCGCCCAGAAGCTCACGGGAGCCCTCGTCCGGTTGTGGGTATGCGAACACACGTTGGCATTCGCGCACGGGGCGCCGTTGCTTACGGTTAGGTTTTCCCGGTACTATAACAGCATGGCCGAATCGAGCTCATTTACGGAAACGTTGGCTCAAAGCCTTGAGGAGTACGGGGAGCAGCTTACCAGCAGCATTCTCCCTGCGCTCAAGAACGAGCTCCGCACCTATCATGGCTCGTTTCAAGGCCTGGCGAATCTTCTCATTCGCAAGGCGGTGGTCGACGAGGATCCCTACAAGCACGACTACCAGATATCGGAGATCGCCACGCCGCCCGAACAAGCGTTCGCGGAATCGGAGCGGGACCACATGCTGAGTACCAGGGTGAGTTACTACGGTGCCATGCTCGAGTACATCACCAACTACTATCGGTTCTCGCTGGAGTCGTTGACGCTTCGGGAAATCAAGAAGCTCGGGGATTTCATCGGTTACTTCAAGTGGAGCCGGTTTGCCGCTAACAGCTCGCACCCTGCAACCAAAGCGCTCGCTGAGGCGGTCCAGAAACTACGCGAAGGCGCCGATCATATGACTTCCGATATCGCCCAAGAGAACGTCAACCAGCTAGCTAAATCCGCCGGGCGGATCTTCGACTATCTCAAGCAGGTTACCGAGTATCAGAAGCAACGCTGGAAGCTTCTGGTTCGCCGGAACATCATGGAGCAGATTTCGCTTCCGGATGATCCGTATCAGAGGAAGGATGCAGTCGTAGAACAGCTTAGAAGGGAGTATGGACGATCTCGCAGCGTGTCCGGCCCCTTCTATCGGGAACTGGTCCTGGAAGTCGTAGAGGAAGACTACGGGCCGAAGAGCGGGGAAAAACGGGAAGAGGTAGTTCAACGTCTGAAGAGGAGAACAACGGTAAAGGGGCATGACCAGCCCAAGAAGCAGCAGCCGCTTAGGCAAACGCTCATGGAGTCTCTTCGAGCCTTGGCCAACACAGGTCGTCACCTCGAAGAATGTGTGATCAAGATGACTGACAACAGCCAGGCATATGAGAGCGTTCGGCGAACGTTGTGGGACCGGATCAAACAATGGTTCCGTGTTTCCGTTCAGAAGGAGAAACCACGGACGGCGTACGAGGTGGAGTTCACGGACATCGCCACCGCGGCAAAGCACACTGAAACCATTGACTTCGAGCACTTCACCCACCGCGTCAGCAAGAAGGCTCGGCAACTCTCGTTGCTACTGAACCGACGCAACCCGAGCTACCGCAAGCTGGAAGCCCTTGACGAAGATCGCCTTCTGGTCTTCCTGAGCAAAAGTATCGAAGAGGTGCAGCTCTTTCACCGTACCTTGTCGGCTTTGGACCAGTACTTCAAAGAAAACGCTCCCTCCAGCATTCGAAACCAGATTCGCGGCATCAAAATCGAGCTGTCCCACATTCGAAACGGGATCGTAAAGGCCAATCAGCTCAAGCAAGACTACGTTTCCAGAAAAGAAGCAGAGGAACAACTCAAAAAGCTCGGGGTTGAAGACAGTTGAGGAGCTGCCTCACTCTACTCAGAACCAACGCGCGCACACTTTCCGGCGCGGCTACCTGTTCCGCGTGGCTGCCTGTGAGACCGACTTGGGCATAGAGTCCGACGCGTATCCGGAATCCCCGGGTTGCGCGGCCATGTTACTCAACGCTATAGTGAGGGCAGTATGAGCGACGAGAGCTTTGCGGGCGGCCATATGGATCCTTACGATCACCCCGAGCATCTCTCCGGGTATTTCTTGATCTCCGGGACGGAGCTGGTGGACCCCAACTTCTACCGCACGGTAATCCTCTGCATCGAGCACGCCGAGGAAGGGGCGTTTGGTCTTGTGGTCAACCGTCCTGCAGAGGTGCAGCTTGGCTCTGTCTATCCTCCGTTGGAGAACACCCCTGCCGGGGAGCTTCCGGTATATGTCGGGGGCCCGGTGCAACAGGAGTATATGTTCGTGCTGCACCGTAACCTCCCAAGCCATCTCATCAGCGAGCATGCGGCGGAGCCTACGCCGGGTGTCTATTTCGAACCGGCAACCGAGCAACTCTTCGATTACCTGAACAACGAGTGGCGCCAGAACCCCGATTCGCGGGGACCCAAAATCCACGTCTTTGCCGGCTACTCCGGCTGGGGCGCCGGGCAGTTGGAATCGGAACTCGAGCAAGGCTCTTGGTTCACGCACAGAGCGGACCCGGACATCATCTTCCATACGGAACCGGAGCAGGGTTGGAAGGACGCCCTGGCGGAGAAGGGCCCGCTCTTCCGCATCGTGGCCGAGACAGGCCACATGCCCTCTATGAACTGACGTACTGAGGAGCCCGAGCCGGGGACTTAGCTCGGCCGCTCTATCGCTACGTTGCCGGCGCCATCTCCGACATAGAGGACAGCCTGAACGCGAGCAAAAATGCCGTTATCAATGAGCCCCGGTATGCTATTCAGGGTCTGCTCCATGGTAGCAACATCGAACGGTTCCGGGAACGTGACATCCACGATCAGATTTCCATTGTCTGTCACCGCAGGTGCCACGTTGCCGGCCCCCAGGCGGAGCGACGCTTCCCCGCCTAGCTGCTCCAACGCTCGAAGCACCGATGCCCGCGCCGTGGGTATCACTTCCGCCGGGACCGGGAAACGGTGACCGAGCTGCCTCACCCGTTTCCGCTCCTCGACCAGCGCCACAAACAGCTTCGAGGAGTATGCAAGGATCTTCTCTCGAAGAAGAGCTCCCCACCCTCCCTTCACCAGTCGGCCCTGTTCATCGAACTCGTCAGCACCGTCGATCGTCACATCCAGCTCACCGCCTACATGGGCATCGTTCAGCGTCGTCAGCGGAACTCCATGCCGTTCGCACTCCAACTCCGTCTGCAGGCTCGTCGGCACAAACCGCATGTCGCGCAACTCCCCCGCTCGAATCCGTTCGCCTAATCGGGGGATAACCCAACCGGCGGTTGACCCTGTCCCGAGACCAACCCGCATCCCCGAAACCACTTGCTCATCAGCAGCACGATAAGCGATAACGCGCTTCGTCTGCTCAGGCGTCGCCGATAAGTGCCCTCCGCTTCCCGTCATGCTCCAGTCCTCCGTCCGGTGCTCCTATATGCGGTACATACCCAGCACGCGGAAGTCTTCCGCTGCCTCCTCGACCTCGCCCATTGCGCGCTTGAATACATCCTCGCTCTCCGGGATCTCGATATCCAGGTAGAACATATACGTCCACGGTTTCCCCGGAATGGGCCGAGACTCGAGTTTCTTCAAGTTCAGGTTGTAGCCCGCAACAATATTGAGACAGTGGTTCAACGCGCCCGGCGTGTCCGGAGTCGACAGAACCACCGAAGCTTTGTTCGGGCGTTCGATCGGTACGTGGTCAGCTCGTGCAACGACAGCGAACCGGGTGTAGTTATGAGGAACGGTTTCGATCCCTTCTTTGAGGACCTCCATCCCGTGATACCGGGCCGCCTCTGCGCCCGCTATCGCTGCCAGGCCCTCTTCGGGGTTGGCCGCTACATGTTTGACCGATCCGGCCGTATCATAGAAAGGGACACGCTCCCAATGCGAATACTTGTCCAGAAACCCGCGACACTGCGCAAGCGCCTGGGGATGCGAGCAGACCTTGCGGACATCGTCCAACCTCGTACCCGGGCGGGCAATCAGGCAATGTACGATTCTGATTTGAGTTTCCCCGGCAAGCCGGATGTCCGGGAACTGAATAAGAAGGTCATAGTTCTCATGAACGCTTCCTGCAAGACTGTTCTCCAGCGGCACGACCCCGTAGGCAACCTGTCCTTCGAGCACAGCGATAAACACATCTCGAAATGAATCGAACGGCACCGCACGCACTGCTTCGCTCTGGAAATAGCGGCGTAGCGCCGATTCACTGTAGGCACCACGGACGCCTTGGAAGGCTACCGCAACTTCGCTATCCGAGGAACTTCCGGTTCCGCGCATTCGTGGTCGCGTATCGCGCTGTTCCGGGAGACGAGTCAGCTCCTTTTCGACGACCGGCATCATCGCCTCTATATCACGCATGAGCTTCTCGAACTGAGCGGGATACAGAGTTTGCGCGGCATCTGATAGAGCCTTCTCCGGATCCGGATGCACCTCGACAATAAGCCCGTCAGCTCCGGCCGCAATCGAACCGCGTGCCACCGGGGGGACTTTTGCGCGGATGCCGGTCGCATGGCTTGGATCGACTATAACCGGGAGATGGCTGAGTTTCTTAACGACCGGAATCGACGATATATCCAGACTGTTGCGTGTATATGTCTCGAATGTCCGAATACCGCGCTCGCAGAGGATGACCCGATCCGTCCCGTGCGCAAGCACGTACTCGGCGGCCATCAGCCACTCTTCTATGGTTGCGCTGAGCCCTCGCTTAAGGAGAACGGCGCCGCCGGTACGGCCTACCTCTTTCAGAAGCTCGAAATTCTGCATGTTCCGAGCGCCAATCTGGAACATGTCCACGTACTCACGCACCATGTCGACGTGGGCCGGCGAGACAATCTCGGTCGCGACGGGCATCCCGGTCCGCTCGCTGGCCTCCTTGAGATACCGGAGCCCTTCTTCGCCCAGCCCCTGAAAGCTGTACGGCGACGTCCTCGCTTTATAGGCCCCGCCTCGCAGCACGACCGCGCCGGCGTCTTTCACAATCTGAGCGCTTTCGAGAATCTGGTCCCGGCTCTCTACCGCGCACGGCCCGGCGATAACCGATACGCGCCCGCCACCGAAGCCGATAGGCCCAACCCGAACGACCGAATCATCGCGCTTCAACTCGCGGCTGGCAAGCTTGTATGGTTTGGAAATCGGAACCACACGCGCGACCCCCTCGAGCACCTCTACATCTCGGGCGTCGATGGATACCTGTCCAACCGCCCCGAGAATTGTCTCCTCGACACCGATGATCTCCCGGACCGTAAAACCGTGCCGTTCCAGATACCCCCGTACGCGTGCCTTATCGCTATCGCGGATGCCCCGCTCCAGAACCACAACCATAGCGCAATACAGTAGGCACACGACGCGACTGTGTCAATTGCTAATAGACTGGCGAGCGGCTCCGCCTCATAACATCGACCGCTCCGCCCGAAAGGGGCTAGTCAGCTCCGGCTACATCGACCGGTCTCGGCGGGAACTCGCGTTCGATGAATACGCGGAAGTTGCGCAGCATGCTCTCACGGTAGGAAAAGATGTCGCGGACGTACCGTTGAGTCGACTCCGGCGTTCGGCCCTGCAAGACACGCCCTTCGCCGGCGTTGTAGATTGCTACGGCCGTTCGTTCGTCGCCGCCTGCCCGGTTCAGAGCATACCTCAGATAATGGAGCGCGTGATACGCGTTGGTCTCGGGATCGAAGAAGTCGCTGTCATCCAAGTGAGGGAACGTGCGGCTATTGAGTTGGAAGACACCTTTGTCCACTGACCCCCCTACATTCCGATTGACCGCCTTGCGCCGGTAACTGCTCTCGACAAACGCCAGGGAAAAGGCAAGCGTGGGCGGCACCTCCGTCTGATCGGCGTAGTACAGCACCGGCATCACGATCTCCTCGTCCCCCACCACCGACGTAAAGAAGTCTACGACCGCACGACGGGTCAACGGCTCTCTATAGAGCTCAAGGCTCGGATCATCCAACTCCAGGTAATTCTCTACATTCGGAAAGTAGCGATTTGAGCCCGCCCAATACTGGGACCTGCTCACACGCTCTGTCGGGCGTGGATCGTCGAGATGCGCGAGACCACTCTCGCGCCAAGGCATGAGCACCGGCCCCTGAGAGGCGCTGCTGTTGGTAACAAGAAACGCCGCAAGAGCAATGACAACGAGGCGTGTCCGACACGGGCGGTCGTGCTCCATACGCGCTCTCCTCCCTTCATTACATACTCCACGCGTAAAAGGATGTCCCTCAACCGCGACCGGTGGAACCTTGCTTCGCATCTCCACCGTCGCAGTAGACAGAGAACGAGCGGAGTTACTCCATCAGCGGAGCCGAAGGGTAGCGAATCACGTGCAGCTTTTCAAGTACCCCCTCGGTCGCCGGCAAACGCCGTTGGACACTGCAGCCGGAACCGCGGCGGCGAATGCCCTTCCTTGGCGTCTCCATGCGACGCGTGCCGCCGTGGGACCACGAGAGGAGTACTCGTTTCATCGTCTTCTCGCCGCCGGCGTAGAGCCATACTGATCAAACTGCGTTTGCCCCCTCGCCCGAGACCGCCCCTTGCCGTCAGAACCGGCACGTGCACCGAAGCTTCTCCACCGCCCAACGTTGCACCCGGACGTCGACCCCCGACGTTCACTCTGACGGCGATGTTTTCACAATGATCGCGTGGCCATTGAGGTTATGTACAACGAGCGCATCCGGACGATCCAACTCTTCCTCTACGAACGCGGTCACCCCTTCGCATCCGTAGAAACCGTAGTCGTCAAAGACTACGATTCCCCCCGGAGACAGATACGGCCAGACCCAGGCGAACGCGTCGCGTGTACTCAAGTACACATCTAGATCCAGATGGCACATGCATAGCCCTTCGGTTTGCGAAGCTAACGCCTGCCCCGTTTCGTCGGGGAAGACGCCGGGGAGGATGCGAACCAGCGGACGCACGCCAAGGCGTTTAGCAAGTGCCGCTACAGTTTCCACGCTCGTGTTGCTGTGCTCGCCGCCGCGATAGTACCCGTCCCGCTCGCCGGTCTTCACAACGCCCGTGAATGTATCCGCCAGATAAACGGTCCTGGCCTCCGTTCCGGATAGCGGGCAGCGCTCATCGTCGTCCGTTGGGCTCCTCGGACCGCCCGTCAGATCGCGCACTCGCCGAGCCAACAATACGCCGGTCCCCCCACGCCACACGCCCGCCTCCAGAACGTCACCGGGCACTTTAAGCGCCTGACGAACCAGCTGCCACAGCTCGTAACACCGGTAACGGTCCACAAGCGTATGCTCCTTCACCGAATCGTAGACCGCTGCGAACTCCCAATCGCTCGTCCAAGGAGCATATGTAGCTTCCGGCACGACCCGTTCGTAGCCGGGTTGGGTGAATCTCACTTTCCCGCTTCTGCCCTGTTCGGTCATCGCCTCAGCATATTAGTCGCATTTCGGCGCCTTGCAAATGGCCGCACTGACCCGGGTGACGCCCCACCACCGTACCCCTCGACGTTTTGCCCGACAAGCGTTACGTTGACACACTGATGAAGATAGAGATTCTGCGGACAACCGAATCACCCGTAATACGGGGAATTGCCGCGTCCTACCTCCGGCAATTGGGCCGGACGGTTCTGCCGGCGCTGGCTTTGCTCGCGGCAGCTGCGACTGCTATCGCAAGTCCCCCGGAGGTGTCGGCTCAGACGCTCTCACAGCCTGTATCGAACGATGAAGCAGAGTTCCACATCTCCATCAATCCGGGCCCCTTGGAGCTAAACCCTCTACGGTCATACGTTCTGACCGAATCGCAGATTCACACGGGGTTACACGAGGGGCTCGTGAGCTACCACCCGATGACGCTGCAGCCCGTTCCGGCCATTGCACGTGATTGGGAGATATCGAATGATGAGACGAAGATCCGCTTCGATCTTCGCCCTCGAGCTCGTTTCTCGGATGGGCAGCAGATTACCGCGCACGACGTCCGTGATACGTGGCTCACCCTACTTTCGCTTGGTGACGACGCGCCATACGGATACCTCTACGACGTGATCGAAGGAGCTCAAGAGTTCCGCAGCGGCGAGACCGACGATCGCGACACCGTAGGGATTACGGCCGAAGGAGACCATGAGCTAATCGTAGAACTCAGGAAACCTGCACCGCATTTCATTTCCACTCTACCCCACCACTCGTTCACGGTGCTGCATCCGGACGTTCTGGACCAAGAGGATTGGAGCGGCTTGGAAGACTTCCCCACCAGCGGGCCGTTCGTGCTGGCCCGGAACTCCAGTGACAGACTTGTCCTGGAGAAGGACGATGAGTATTGGGGATCCCACCGTCTAGGACTCGACCGTGTGATCTTCGATCGGACGATGAGTCCCTCCGAGGCCACAAATGCGATTCTAGACCGGCAACTGGAGTGGGTAGCCGGGGGGATCGCATTCGATGACCTTACCGACGACACTCTTCTCACCGCGAATTCTCTGTTCGGAACTGCTTACTTCTTCTTTCGCGTCGCCGAAGAACCGTGGGATGACTCGCGGGTTCGCACGGCTCTCGCATTTCTCCTTCCGTGGGAGCAGATTCGCAATGAGCGGACCGTCTTCGCACCCACGGAGCACCTCGTACCCAGTTTGGCGAACTACCCCTCGCCGGACGGCATCTCGGAGAGGGACATCGAGGAAGCTCTCGAGCTCCTAGCTGATGCCGGATATCCGGACGGATCAGGCCTTCCCGATCCGTTGATCAGGGTGCCGCCCGCCGGGAATGAAGCACGCGTCGCGGAGCTCATGAAGGAAACCTGGGAAGAGCATCTGGAGCTCGACGTGGAAATCGACCACGTACCTTACCCGGATTACTTCGAGGCAACCGGCGATCCGGAGGTCACCCTCGGAAGCATGAACTGGATCGGAGACTACGTGGACCCTCTTGCTCTTCTGCAGCTTTGGCGAAGCGATAGTGCTCTGAACGAGGCAGGCTACGACAGTCCGGATTTTGATGCGCTCCTTGAAGAAGGAATGACAAAAGACGGTAGCGAGCGATACGAGCTTCTTTCTCAGGCGGAGGAGATCCTGCTCCAGGATGCCGTTGTCCTGCCGGTTACGCACCTACCCGCCTTCAGCTTGGTGGATCACGCCCGCATTGACGGCTGGTACCCCAACGTGCTGGACATCCATCCGTTGCGCTATCTACAGTTCCTGGAGCCTGAACCGTTCGGGGATTTCGTCAAAGCCGGCTCACCAACGCCGCAGTTGATTCGAACCCCGGCGTTGCCGTGATCCACAGCCGGACACCCCCTCACGCGTCGGTCGGTTCCCTCTGTTGCGGATTGGATGCCGACTTGTGAGATCCTTGTCTCATTAGTTCGGATTGCGCTTCCCGATTACGTTTCGGACGAACTATCGGTCCGTTGAACTACACCTCGGTTGAGCTTCCTCTTTCCCCGGTATCTCCAGCGTATCCGCTCTCTTCGAAGCCTTCCGTGGCTCCTTCCGGCCGGAACTCAGGAAAGAGGTACAACATCCGCCCGTCCGAGCGGACCTCCACAGTGGCAAACCCACGCTCGGCGAATCCCTGCAGGATCTCGTCCGCCTCTTCGACCGAGCAGCTCGACTTCAGGGCAGCCGTAGTAGGGGTCAGCTCCCCGTCGCATACTTTCGCCGCACGGAGGAGCTCCTTTTCCTTGCGGTTCCGCTCGATCTTCGGAATCTCTCGCGCACGACGTCTCTCCTCCGACGATTCCTGGACCAGCTTTCCCAGGCTGCTCACCGCCGGAGCAATCCCGGCAAAGAGCGTTACGATCATCCACAAGGGCGAGCCAGTGGTGAACCAGAGCGCCCCGAAGATGGCTGTCATCGCCAGGTGAGACATTAGATCCTGAATCAGGCGCCTTCTACGCTTTCCCACACATCCAAGTTACTACGCGATTGCCGGAACAAGCAATAGAGCTTTCCCAATCTCTCCTACGCTTCCCTACCCCGGGCTTTGACCGGTACTCATTCTATAAGCTATATTTCAGCTCATGAAAAAGGGCACGAGCGAGGCACCCAAGACCACATTCCGGGAAGGACAGCGGGTCGTCTATCCCCTCCAGGGGGTCGGCCGCATTTCGTCCATCGAAGAGCGCGAGTTTCAAGGAACACACCTCTGGTATTACGTCATCTACCTGGAAGTCTCCGATATGACCGTCATGGTCCCGGTAGAACGAGCTGAAGAGCTCGGAATTCGGGCAATCGTCAGCAAGAAAGAGGCGGAACGCGCATTGAAGCTCATCCAGGAACCATTCGAACCGGTTCCCGCGGACTGGAAGATGCGCTACCAGATGAACCACGATCTGCTCAAACAGGGAAGTGTCACGGACATCGCAACCGTAGTCCGCTCTCTATACCATAGAAGTAAGATCAAGGAGCTCCCGATCTTGGAACGGAAGCTCTTTGACAATGCGCTGAAGCTGCTTGTGGATGAGGTTGCTTTCAGCCTGGACAGAGGCAAGTCGGAGATCGAAGAGTTGGTATTCACCCGCTTGGAGAAGGAAGCCCAGGCTGCCGCGGAAGCACGCAAACGGGAAGAAGAGGCTGAAGCGGCTCAGCTCAAAGAGAGCAATGACGAAACTGCGGATTTCGACGAAGAGTTTGAGTAGTCCCCCCGGTTGCTCAGCCACCGTTCAGGGCTCCGTGCCCCGGCAGAGCCGTCTACATTCCTGACCAAGTCTTGGTTCCACATCACATTGCAGCCGTGCTTATTGCAGCCGTGCTTCGCGTACCTGCAGAATAGGTAGAAATCCGAATAAGGTGGGGAGGCCTCGCTCGCGGGCCACGCGCCGCCATCGGCCTTTTCTCGCGATAACCGCCTTTCGAACCGCGCAGAGACGCCTCTATCCGATTCCGACCGGCTTCCCGTCGACTGCTATTCGTCCGCAATGATGAGCATAGTTCGGGGGTCGAGTTTCAGATGCAGGTCTTCGCCCCCAACATAGCTGTCGTGATCCTTC